>Ga0210034_1000796_pt1 | contig 31218 bp, 40 predicted proteins | sample CryGeymeta201505_FD_185466 | JGI IMG/M metagenome (GOLD analysis project Ga0210034, IMG submission 185466) | Groundwater microbial communities from Crystal Geyser aquifers in Utah, USA - Crystal Geyser metaG 2015-05 (SPAdes) (version 2) | ecosystem: Environmental > Aquatic > Deep subsurface >... | reverse complement strand
GGACTCTCTTTACTAGTCAATATGTTTTGAAATTGTCTATTTACTGCTGTGATATGAAAAGGAGAAGGTCGATAGCCATAAACTTCATCAGTATCATCACTGTTGATGTGGTTACACCCCCAAAGCCCAAAAGCCAAACCAAGCACCAACAGCCACATAGGCGCATGAAAATTCATTGATTTTTTCATTGTATTAAAAATTAAATGATTGATAAAATAACATAAAAAAACGTATCAGTCGTAAATTGATTTGCAATACTAAAAAATATTTTGCAAAAAAACATAATCTATGTTTTTTTATACATTTTTATAAAAACACTCTATACAGTAAATAGAGATAGATTTTATTTAAAGATTTAACATTTAAGAAAAATCACTTTAAATAATTCAATAACTTTCCAATTAGCCTATTTTTTTATTCTTATTTGCCTTCTATATAAATTCACTCTAATAATAAGACGTATTCCGTTATATAAACACGCTTTCAAATTCTGCATTTTTTTGAAAACACTATCTACATATTTTGTATAAGTAGATAGTGTTCTTTTTTAAACTCTATTGTTAAAAAAATTACAGCTCAGGTTCTGAAATAATAGACAAATATGGCTCAATAGTCCGAACACTAGAATACGTAGTTGCACTTGCTTCAACATCGTTGATATGCAAAAAAGTAGGGCGTTTTAAACGAATTCTCTCTAAAAAAATGTTATGTAAAATCAAATCAGACCTAGTATTTATATCCAAATCTACATTCTCTATAATCAAAAAAGTAGGCTTTATGTAGATTTCAAAAAGCGTTTTTTTATCGTTTTCTACCTCAAACCAAAATTCAGGTTCTTTTGGCGATATGCTTTCACAACTATAAAGCATATCTAATAGACTAGATTTAAGCACCAACAAATCCGACAAATCCGAATTTGCATAACCCAAACCCTGCCCTAAATAAAACCCTAAACTTTTTAAATAATCTGCTACATTCATAATTAAACTGTATAAAATCTACCTCCTACTATTCTATATGCTATTCTTGCATTTTGGCAAAGGGCATTTTCTGTACTTTGATTAAAATATACTGGTATTACTTGTGTCGGTTCGGCTGCCATACTGACTTGAACGGTTATTTCATCTCCAGCAATAGCATTAAATCTTAATCTTAAATCTCCACTTAAATCGTATTGCGCACCCACGCTATCTGTGATTGGATAAGGCTCATCTCCTGATTGGTTACTATCCAAAGTTACAAACGCAGTATGACTACCTGAATTCGTAACAATAGAATTACTTGAATCTAATTGAACTCCATTTTTCCATACTGAAATGGTCAATCTAACTTGATACCAAGTAAGTGTAATCGCATTTCTAGCAGAATTAGGAACAGCATCATTAACTAACTCTACCTTCACTTGATCTAAACCAAATTCATATTCTCCACTTACAGGAATCGTATAAGTACGCCCCAAATTAAATACATTCCCTTCGTCGACAATCTCATTACCAAACTCAATAAAACTTCTTTGATTTGGTTGTGGTGGTAAAATCTGATTTACATTTATTCTACTCTCAAACAAACCCCCACCCGTACCAAAATAATACTGAATAGGAAAACCCAAATCAAACCAAGGGTTTTGAGTTGTTCCACTTGCGTTAGGGTGTGAAGGTGATGCGTAAGACCATTCCAAATGACTATTAATAGGATTAATACGAAAAATTGGGTCATATCCATTTCTAAACACACCAAAAAAAGCATCTATTTCCGTTTTGGTATAATGCAAATTTGAAACACCCAAACGAGTATAAAGGATATTTTCTAACCTCAAAACAGTATTGTATTGCATATCCCCGCCCCCTGCCTGTAATTCGGCTTTGCGTTCTAAGTGAACACTTCTTTGTGTGGTGTCTAAATACGTAACACTTGTGTTATTTCGCACCGTTTCATTTACTACAAAATAAACATCATCAACACTTGCCGTAATACTTTGTGCATCTACATAAAAAACTTCATTTTGAAAGAATACTGTCCCAGCCGTTAAAGCTGTTCCATTAAAAACACAGCCTGTCAAGATACAAGCCGTGTTTGGAAAAATAAGACCAGCAATGAGAGCGTTTAGGCTTTCAATATGACTTTCTTGAATATGTTCATAGTCATCAAGACTATTTGGGTGTCCACCAGTAAATAATTGTAGTTTTTTCATAATGGTTGGGAAATGGGAGTTGGGAAATGGGAGTTGGGAATTTCCTATTCCCTAATTCCCTTTTCCTAATTCCTAGTAGTAAATAATTTGGTAGGTTTTATCAGCTAATCGGTATCTATCAATAACTGCACGGAGCTCATTTTCATCAATAATCCCTTGCAAAGCAATAGGAACATTGACAATAAAAGTAGCTCCAAAACTGAATAATTCATTTTGAAAAACGGAATAAGATTGAGGGTTTGCTTCTGCCAAGAATTTCCAGTAATTGGAAGGATAACCAAAACCATTTTCAGAAATATAAAATCTATATTCTTGAACAATAGTCAGATTGAAGAACACATTATCTATAAAAATCCCTTCTTGACTATTATTAAATCGTTCGTTTAAAAGAAACTCAAAAACTGCCGTCTGACTGTTATAAGAGGCTTCTTTTCTTGCTTGTCTTGCATAGACTAAAAAGTTTGAATGAAGAGTCTGCAAAGGACTTAATATAGTCGCTATCCAAATCCTCCAAAAAGCAACTTTTTTGAAGGCAGTAGGAAGTAAACGATTTACTACTAATTCAATATGTAATAAATATCTGTTCATTGGTAGCTACACACTGTTGTGTGTCGTAATTACATACGCACAACCGTGCGTATGTACGTTATTGGTTGGTTTCAGCGATAAAGGTTAATGTTCCTGTTAAGTTATTTTGCGTATCATCTAATAAAGGATATTGGTCATCTTGAATTTTAGCATACCCAGCTTGAGTAATATAAATCCGTTGTGTCGGTTGCCAAGTACTGCCCTGCGAATCGGGTCTGCCTTGAAAATTGATAATTTCTACATCACTAACCCCCTCTACATTTTGAATGGCATCAATGAGTTTGATTAAGAAAAATTTCCCATCAAAAGGCACATTTGCAATATATTGATTGACTGCATTTGCTACCCTAATTTGAAGGTCAGGTAATGGATAAATGGCGTTATAGTATATCTTAGCAAACAAACGAAGAAAATCAGCAGGCAAAGAACGTGTACCAATAAAGCTTCCTGCAAACATTAAACTTCTTATATAGCCATTAAAAGCCGTTATTTCTATTGGGTTTAAAGCTCGTAATTCATTTGTTTGCTCATCAATAGTGGCTACTTTTATGATAGCATTGGCATTCTGATTACCCAAACGAACAATACTTGCACGTTTGATAATCCGATTTTCCAAATTAATTGTATCATAAACTAATCTACCCTCTAAAATAGTAGGAATATCGCCATACTGAAACTCATAAGCACGTTCTACATACCAAGCCTCACTACCAATTACATTAGCTGCATTGATAGCATCAATATCCATACGAAGCATATCAAAAATCTTTTCTACTGTATAGATAACAGCAGCCACTACATAGACCCACAACCTCCAAACACTTACTTGTGAAGTAGTAGATAATATATCTAATTCGGGCTTGCTCGCCTTTTCTGTATAAATTTCTGCTTGAATTTCTGATATGCTTCGTGCCATAATTTTTAATATGCTTCTTTTGGTAAAATAAAAATGAAAGGTTCTTGAATTAAGCCGAATGCCCTTTTTAGGCTTTCCTCTGCTAGTTTTTCGCCTTCGTAAAGCGTGGTATGTTTTTTCAGGATTTCCCACATATCCCATTCGCCAATCATTTCTTGCTCATTATCAGCATTCATTTTAGGTTTTCCTTTTTCAAGAAAAATAGGAAACTTATTTTGATTAGAAACTTCTAAAAACTTCGGTGTTTGTGTTTCCACAAAACGAGTTTTGGTAAAAATAATGACTTCAAAACGCATTTTTTTATTAATGTAATCAGTATTCTGATTGACGATTTGAACTTCTGTTGTTACAGATTCTGATTTTTCGATTATGATTTTTTGCATTTTTATACTTTTTTAGGGTCTAATAACTAAACCTAGATTAAATAAAACAGTAGATATTTCGGCTGGTCTTGGGTCGGCAGCAAGTGTTTGCCTTGCAATTGGTATTCCTCCATAAAAAGCAATTTTGTCTCCTTCTTTTACCTCAAAAACAGTTTCCAAAACAGGTTCTCTTGCCGGTTCCCTTCTCCAACTTCTTATTAAAACACCTTTTCCACCATAACCTTGACCTGTTTGATCTGGGCGTGGCTTACCATCAGAAATTTCTACTGTACCAGATGGATTTAGCCAGTTGTTTGTAATTGTCGCTCTTTGTCCTTTTATTCTAAGTGTTTCAGTATATCCAAAAACAGTATCCCCAGCCTCTATATCATTTGTAAAAATACCATTTTTTGCTTGTATAGGTTTTTGGAAATTACATCTATCAAATGTTCCAAAATCAGCAAGCAAATTATTTATATTATCATTCTGTCCCCTCCAAAATTTAGTACCGTCATACCCCCTTATATTTGCATATCCATCATAGTAGATTACATAATTATCAATGTTTCCTACTGCGGAAATTCTGTTAAACTGCAAATAACCATTATTTGTAACTTGTCCAATCACAACGTTATTTGCATTTTTAATCTGTAAGGCATTATCAGAAGAACTGCTAAGCCCTTTGATAACAAAATTACCAGCCAAAGAAAGTATTCCATTCAAAAAATTAAACGAACTACTACCAAATAACTTCCCATCCCCCCCCTTTACTTGTACATCGCCAGTAGAGCCACTTGCAATAGTAGCCTCTTCAATTTTATCATTCAGCGTATCTACCACATCTGTCAGAACCTCTCTGTGGTCAATCGCTTTTGTTTTTTCTGTACTTCCTGTTGATGCTCCTTTGATTTTTTGTAAAATCTTGTCTTTAAGAATTTGTATTGATGCTAGTATTGCCATAATTAATTAAAAATAGTCTTCGGTTTCGTAATCGTTTTTATCGTAATCTTGTGTCAAAATAGGTATAAATTCATCGCCTGTTCTGACACGGTAATTTCTTTTTTTATACTCATTTTTAATTACTACATTTTCATCAAGTGCAGTTTTTGAAATGAGCAGCTCCGTTTCGCCTTCCAAAAAAACGTTCATATTTTCAAGCAGTAGATTGTCTAAAAGCAACTGAAAAACAGCCTCAAAACTTCCATACTCTTGAATAGCAATGTCTATTATGTTTTGTCCTTCTTCTATTTTCATTCTATTTTGATATTATTATCTACAATAGATATTTTTTTAGGAAAGATTTTATCCCTTTCAAGTTGCAAGCGAATTTCTCTCAAAAATTCGGCGTTTAAGGGTGCATTTTGAGAAGTTCGTAAACCCACACCACACAAAGGATATTCTCTAAAATCTCCTTTTTGAGAAAAACAAATCGTTTCAATTTCTTGTTTTTCAGAATCGCCAATATCAAAATCTCCATTAAAAATAATGGGTTCACACGTGTTTGAAGTGTATAAAATATCTTTTTTCATTAGTGTTTTACTTTTTCGTTTTCGATATTCGTACCAATATTAGCCAGTTGTAAATTTTGAATAGCCGACACCATAGCTGTTTTGAGTGCAGCCCCTCCATCACTTGGAACAGGAACAAAGGAATTAAACACCGTTCGAATAGTATTTAAAAAGGTATTAATCTTGTCAATTTCAGTTTTCAATTCTTTACGGATTATCAAACCTCCATTATCCGTTTCAGAAGTCTGTAAATAAATTTCATCTACTTCTGAAAACATAGAAACAAAACCACTATTTGCTCCCAACATCGTAACCACGACGTGCGAACCAATTTTAGGAACTATCCAAAATCCGTTTGTTTGCTTTAATTGAATGGCGCAAATACGAACATCGAAAAGCTCTGCACCCTCTAACGGCTGCACATCACAAAGCCGATTTTCTCTATGGACTTCAATAACTTTTGCTAAAAATGATTCTACCGAAGTATTACCGTTGTTAGTAAGTTTTTGAACATAAGATTTTATTTCATTCATAGCATTTCTAATTTTCAGTACATTCGCACGTGCGAATATATTATTCCGACGCACGACGGTGTGTCGTTACGATACTTTTTTATCCAATTCTACATTCTGTCTATATCCATTCATTCCAAAAGAATAAGAAACAGACTTTACAAAATAGCTTCCGTTTCTTTCTTTTACGTTTGGGTCAGTCAATTCTACACTATCACAAGGACGAGTAAACGGCTGCCCAAAACTTTCAAAACTTCCTCTAAAGCCTTCATATTTCAGAAGGTCTATTTGTCTAATTGCTTCTTCTTCTAATTGCGACTTACTCAAATCCACTTTATTAATCGTTCGTAACTCGCCTTCTTTATCGCCTTTTGTTACTTCAATCTTGCTATTATCCTTCGAAGAAATAGAAATTGCCTTTACTTTAATTTTTACTTCATCTTTTCGTTTGTATTCCAAATCCGAAGAGATGATATTCTTTTCAAAATCAAATTTATGTTTCTTTCTATCCTCAACAGTCAATAAATACGGCGTTCCGACGTGCAAAATTCCATTTCTGAAAAATGTTTTTAAAGAGTAGTTTTTATCCAATTCCTCAAAAACATTGGCTAGTGTTGCATTCTGAATGCGAAACTTTCCTAAATCAGCATCAAAGGTTTTTAATTCTCCTTTGTAATAATCAGAAAGCAAATTTTTAACAGTTGCATTTCTTTGTGATAATGCTTTCACTTCGGTTTGTTTTAGTTTCCACATTGCATCTTCACAATAGAGTTTTAAAGGACGTTTAGGCTCAATACGAGTAAGAAAACCCTCAAAAACTAACTCAAAATTATAATCATACCCAAGGAAAACACGAACTTCTGAACCAATTTGAAAAACTGCATTTGCACCCTGTACAATATCCTTTCCTTTCCATTGCAATTTTTTAGGAATTGTTATAACACAAGTGTCTGTAAGTGTGTCCCAAGAGCTTTCAATCTGAACTTCATTTATAAAATCAAATTCAAAATTTCCAATTTGAATATAGCTAGTTAGTTGTTTCATAGTAGTTGAGGATATTAGGAATTGGGTATTAGGAATTGGGTAATTACCTATTTCCTAATTCCTATTTCCTAATTCCTATTTCCTAATTCCTATTCATTATATTTCGCCATTATTAAGTTCAATAGGTTCATCACTAATTGCAGAAATACTATATACTTGCGTACCAATAAAACCTTGTTTAGTAGGAAAATTATAAGATTCAATTACAATCTCATAGATTCCTAATCTATTCAAAGTCTCACAAACCACTTGCAAACTAATAGGAGCAATCACTATTTTTTCGAGTGCTTTTACTTCAATTTCAGGATATTCCTTTTGATTATCCGAAATGATAGAACCACTAATATTAATCACATAATCGCCAAGACTAACATACTCTTTTACTGTTCCTTTTCTACCTTGAATAGCAGTTTTGACTATGTTTTTTGACATAGAAATATCTACCAAGGCGTTATCCAAAACAACCTCATCATAATTGATGGTGTCAGTTCTTGTATCGTAGCTACCTTTTTTTATTGTCAAAGGTGCGTATATCGGCGTTCCTAATTTACTTTTCATACTTGCTTTCCTATCAATTTGATACGCACGACGGTGCGTATCTATCAATCAATTACTAATTGTGAATCATTTACGGCATTTGCCAAAACCTCTGAAACGGCACGTTTTATTTCTCCTGCACCTTCTTTTAAGTTCGTTGTAGAAATCGTTAAGTTTTCTACTAAATTTCCAATCGTAATAGTAAAGTTTTTGGGGGCTGTTGAGCTTACACTACTACTGCCACCCATTTCTTTATTATTTTGATTAGTAGCCAAATCCTTAGTAGGTGCAGTTGGGTCTAGTGTCGGATTTTTTGTTGGGTCTAATGTAGTTGCTGCATTTTTTTGTTTTTCTAACGCTGCCTTTTTTTGTTCTTCTAATTGCTTATTTTGATAAGCACGAACAGCAGCATTATCCATTTCATCAAAACGAGCATCTTGACTTTTTTGGAAGTCTTTTTTGCCTTTTCCAAAACCCTCTATAGCAGCTCCTACTACTTTCTCATCAATAAGCAAGGTAGGCATTGCCAGTTTTGCCGTTCCGATAACAGCCTGTTGTATTCCTTCCTGTGCTTTCAAAATAGCTGCACCAGCCTTCTGAAAATCACCGTCCATCAATGCCTTAAAGGCATCTACCAAACCACCAATAAGCTGCATTGTACCACCAATAGCCTGTTTTCCTGCCGTCCAAATGTTACTAAAAACGGCTTCCAAAACTCCCCAAGTAGCCCAAGCAACAGCCCTAAACGTTTCAAATTCTGCATAGGCATAACCCACAGCAGCAGCCAAACCAATGACGGCAGCAGCTATCCATACAGCAGGATTTAACCAAAGAGCCGTATTGAGGGCCAAAACAGCAGCCGTTGCAATGCCTATCACTACAGCAGCTCCTTTGAAAGAATCTGTTATGAAAGTCCAGTTGCTACGTATCCATTCTACACCACTTTTCAAACTCGTTATCCAACTTTGATCAGACTGAATAGCACCAGTCATATCATTAACAAACAAACCCAAAGCAGGTGAAACGGCTTCAAAAATCTCAATTTTTAATCCTTCCATTGCAGATTCTAAGTTTTTGACCGAACCTGCAAAGTTTTCGGTTTTTGTTTTGGCTATTTGTTCTGCCGTTCCTTTTGAGTTTTTGAGCGTTTCAGTATAAGAGTGTAATGATTTTTCGCCTCCTTTTGTGCTTTCCATCAAAACAGCCATTGCACTAGCTCCCTCTGCTCCAAAGAGGGTAAATAAGTCTTTTGTACTTGCTCCGTTTTTTTGAAGCTCTGTTAAGATGGTATCCAAAGACTTTAAATTACCTTTTTTGTCTACTGGCGAAACCTTCAATCTGTTAAGCTCCTTTTGAGCTTCTTTTGAGGGTTTCAATAAAGAAGAAATTGCACCACGCAACGCTGTGCCAGCCATTGAACCCTGAATACCTGCATCTGCCATTATTCCAATAGCAGCAGAAACTTCTTCAAACTGCCAACCTGCCTGTTTGGCAAGTGGAGCAACATATTTGAAGGATTCTGCCAACATAGACATATCTACATTTGCAGTCGTGATAGTTTTTGAAAAAACGTCATTTACACGTCCTAATTCAGAAACTCCAAACCCATACCCACTCATTGCATTGGTAGCAATATCAGCAGCTCTACCCAAATCAATACCACCAGCAGCAGCCAAATTCAAAACGGAAGGTAAAGCCGTTATACTTTCATTTGCCTTCATACCTGCCATTGCCATAAAACCCAAGGCTTCTGCACTTTGAGTAGCCGAAAATTGAGTAGTAGAGCCGAGTTCTTTTGCTTTATCTTTCAAAAGCTCCATTTCAACTCCAGTAGCTGCCGAAACGGCTTTTACATTAGACATAGCAGCCTCAAAATTACTACCCACTTGTACCACATCACGACCAAAAGAAAGTAATTGAGTAGCTGCAAACATTCCACCCAAGGCTGCTGCATATCCTTTCAGCCCAGATAAGGAATTTTGAACGGTTGAGTTTGTTTGTTTTACGCTTTTTTCTACTCTCTCAACTCCCTTACTGGTTTGCATAGCCGATTGCTGCACTTTTGAGAGTGCAGGCGTAGCTTTATCGATAATCTGTAAGACTAATTGATAATCTTGCATAAACTTTTTAGGGTTTTGTACGTATAAAAAATACGATGGAACTACTACAAATTTTACTTTCTTTGCTGCTTTTTTTAGGAAGCATTGTTGTCTTTTTTAGAATCTTCAAAGGCTATTCTAAAAAAAATAACCTTATCTATATTCTTTCTTTGTTAGGTGTTTTTGTGTTATTAGTACTTTTAAACCATAAGGTTTATGAAAACCTTATAGGTTTGAACTAATTAGATTTTCCACCCAAAAACTGTATCAAAAAAACGGTTTCTTCCCAACGCAAAGCCCATTCTTTATCACTTAATGTATCTGGATTCAGATGTAAATAATGACGAATCAGTGTATTTCGCCTTCGTATTTCTTCTGACCAATCTCTACTTTTTAGTGGCAACGGACTTGCGTTATTTATAGCTTTTTTATGCTTGCTTGTTTGATTTCAATGAGTTTAGAAAGTTGCATACGAACAGCCATAAAACAATCATCGTTGGTAATGAGCCTTTCGTCCGAAACTTCTTTTATCAAACAGGCTTTCAATAACACTTCATCACTTCGTATAGGGTCTTGAGAAAGTGCTAAAGCTGCTGACATTTGATTACGAGTAGGTTTTCTCAAATAGCCTTTTGCTATATCATTTTCAGATACTTCGACTTCTACTTGAAAAACTGCGCCTAATTCTTTTGCTTTTTTATCTTGATTTTCCATTTTATAAATAGAGTTAGAAACACACAGTCGTGTGTCTAGTTAGATACGCACGACTGTGCGTATGTACGGTTTTTGAAATGATTTTAAAAGGTATTTTATGAAATGATAGGATTGCTATTCCATTCAATAAAGCCGATGCTTAATGTCAAATCCTGTTCTACGGATTTATCATTTTGCGAAATAGAACGCCCATTATTTACGAATACACACTCTCGTAATGTGTCCGTTACAACATCGCCGTTAGGCTTTAAGTAAGCAACGATTACAGAAAAAGGCTCAATATCTTGCAACCTACCAGAAGTAGAAGAATCTTGTAAGCGTTGTATCTCCTCCATTTGCAGCGTTACCGAACCTTCCGAAGTGATATTTCCTTTTGCTCTACCAACAGGGCGATTACCTGCTCCGTAAATCATTTCGGTTTCTTCTTCTTCGGTGTATTCAATACTTGTAACACCGTAAATATCTAAACCTGCAATGCTAAGTTCAATTTGCGACCAACTGTATAAGTTGCCATTTATTAAAGGTTGTGCCATAATTTTATAGTAGAAATGCACCGTCGTGCGTTTGTGATATGAGCCACACATTGTAGAAATGCACCGTCGTGCGTTTGTGATAATGCACCGTCGTGCGTTTGTGATTGTGATTATTAGCCACACATTGTAGCCACACGACGGTGTGGCTTTACGAAATAAGGTTTGCAGCAAAACCAATCTTAACATTCAGTTTTCTTGCCACACCAACAGGCTGTACGCTCATCTCAATTTCTATTTCAGAAGTAGAAAGTACATTTTGATTTGGGTCAATAAAAACATAGAAATTAGAAACTTCACCATCTCGCTGCATTTGTTCTAATGCTTTTCTTGAAAGAACACTAAAACGGCTTATATCTTTTGCCGTAAGTGTGCCGTCAGGATTCAATAAAACAGGCGAATTAAGAGAAGGCAAAAGCAAAATTCGTGTTTGTCGAATTGCTTTATCAAGTGTTCTGTTGTTTTCTATGTATGCAAAATCAGAAGTGAGAGCCGTACAAGTTGGTGCATCGTTCAAAAAAGAACCACTAAGACCAATATATTTTTTTGCGAAAATGTAGCCTTTGTCAGTAAGGTTTTTTAGGTCCATATCTGACAAACTAGAAACCGAAGTAGTCAAACTATTGATAGCAATTTGAGGCGAATTCATTCCTTCCAAATTAGCAATATTGATATTTGCTACCCAGCCGATATTTTCGTGAACTTGCGAATAAGCGACAGCTCCCAAGGCAATACCCACACGAGGCAAAAAAGAAACATTCGTAAGTGAATCGCCTGTAATGACTTTTTGAGGAGCAACAATACAAACCGAAACATCAGAACTACTAAAAGTACGACAGTCAGGAAAACTTGAAAGAGTAGCAAAACTATTCGTATGACCTGCATAGATAATTTGCAAAGGCATATGTTCGGCACGAAGCACATCGGCTTGTGTTTGCATTGCCGTAATATGTGTGTCTGTTACTACAATATCAGTAAGAAACATTTGATAACTCACATCTCCAATCAAAACAATTCCTAATTGTCTAATTTTTCCTTCTGCAAAACGTTGTAAGTCTATGATTTCCGTAAAAGTCGGAAAAACAGTAGGCTCATAAACATCAATATAAAGTGTTGCACTCGGTTGTATTGCAAAGAAATCAATTACGAATTGTTTGTATTTTTCCCAAAGTGTAGGGCCTAATTGTGTTTCGGCATCTTTTACGTTGGTAGTTACAATTCGTGTTTCTGTGGTGTCTAAATCGTAAATCAATAGACCCGAAGTAGCATCTTCACTTGCTGGCAAACGTCCTAAATTTCCGTCTGTTCTTTCAAAAATAATTTCTGCCATAAGTCAGTTATTTATTAAACGCACGGCTGTGCGTCTGTACAAGTTATCAGCTGTTTGGATTGTCAATTCTGATACTTCGTACTGGTGTTGTTGTTGTATTTAATAATAAGTCTGGATTTACAGGAATTCTATCTTTTGCAATACTTGTACTTATATCTATAAACTCACATTCATAGTCTTGTACAATAGTATAACTAGAATTAGGGCTTTCATCTTGATTCAAATTGGTACGACTTAAAGCACTAAAAAACTCGCCTTGAAATCCTTGTAATGCTTCGTGAACAAGTTGTGCAATATCAAAACATTGTAAACCTGTATCTTGCGTTGCACTACCTTCTCGTGTATCTCCCATAAACGAAGTCGCTACATAGACTTTTATGCGTGCCGTTCCTGTTTGTGTGTTTTGGGTTCGGTTCTGAAAATCACAATCAAACTTCAAAAACGCTAAAGGAAATTCGTAAACCGTTTCATCTTTCCAAGTCTGAAATTGATTACGGAATAAGTCAATAGACTTTATTTCCGTAATCGTTGCTAGTCTTTCAGAGAGGGCTTTATAGAGTTCTTTAATCATCGTATTAGGGATTGGGAATTAGGGATTAGGGATTGGGAAATTACCCATTCCCCAATCTCCATTTCCTATTTCCTTAACTTTTCATTTTAGTAGCTATTTCGTAATAATCCTCCCAAAATATATTTTTGTCTTCTATTCCAATGCCTTTAGCAAAACGCCTTGCATCAAAATTTGGACAGGCTTTAACGGCAACTTGATTATGACCTAATACTTTTGCGTGTGGGTATTTTTCCACTTTGTTCAAAAGTAACTTTGTTAATGTTGCTTTTTGAGCTGCACTAATTTCGCCTTCTGTTCTGCCTCCAGTTACACAAATGTGCAACGTGTTAGAATTAGAAATTCCTTTATACGCCTTTACGCCATTGGTAGGAAATTCATCATCATATAGGTTTACGGCTTTTCCGTCCCATTCTATAATCATTGCATAACCACCTTTAGACCAACCTCTACCTCCTTTTGCAACCGAACGCAAGAAATACGCTTGTATATCCTGCGCTGTCGCATTTGGGGTTGAAGCTGCACAATGCACCATGATGTTTTCAATGCGTGTTTTGTTGATAGGGGCGTGAGGCGTGGAATGTGGGTTGTGATTACTCGTCCCTATTTCCTCGTCCCTCGTCCCTATTCGCTCTAAACTATCGGAACTGTCAACCCCACTAGATAAGGATATTCCGTACTTTTTTTTTCTGTTAAAACGGTTTCTAACATAGTCTGAAAGTTGGGATTTTCTTTTGTGTATTCGTTCCTAGTGAGTGCCATAATTTCGGGTTGTGCCAAAATCATTTGTTTTTCCATTTCGCCCAAACTTGCACCTTTTGCAGCGAGATGCTCCTCAGCTTCCTCTCTCAAAAGCCCAAACAAAAGCTCAATCAATTGTGGTCGATATTTTTTGATAATAGCTTTTAATTGTGCTTTATTATCTGGGTTACCATCAATAAGAGCCAAGCCAATATCCTTAACAATATTGACAAACAAGTTTGCATTTTCTGCAATCGTATCACCGACAGAGGCGATAAGAGCAGTAATAAATCCGAATACATATTTTACAAGAAAATTTTTCATAACGGTTGAAAGTTATTTGATGAATAAATGAATACTAAATAAATACAGATTGAAAATTTACTTTTTAAGGCTTTTAATTGCCTCAATAATGTCTTGATTTGACTTTGTAAAATCACTAATAACACTGTCTTTGGCGTCTCGTTGAATTTGCCATTCTCGTATCTTTTGCAATTCCGACAAAATCGTTTTTTTTTCAGTATCGTTTTCGATATGTTTTGTCTTTTGCTCGTCAGTTTTTTCTTCTAACTTTTCAATACGATGACTTACATTTGAGTAGTGCCAAATCATATTAAACAAAACCAAAAGTATCGTAAGCAAATTTCCAAAACCGATAAATTCTAAGGCTTCTTTCATGTCAATGGATAATTGAAAATTGAAAATGGATAATTATTAATTTTCAATTATCCATTATTAATTAATTAGGCTGCATCTTTTTGAAGGATAACAGCAACTCCCTTTTCATCTGTGCGTTCCTTTGCAGCTCCCAAACGAACCAAAGTAGAATAAACACTACCATAGTAAAGCGCATCATCTACATTTTCAAATAGTTTGATTTCGCCTTTTGCGTAACAAACCATTTCCTTTTGAAAAGCAATGATTCCTTCGTTGTCTTCTGCTCCTTTTGCAGTATCGTAAGCAACTTTTAGAGGAGTAACTGCATTGGTATAAATTACAGTTCTTGGGCGCATCAAAATATTAAACCCTAAAAGCTGATTCACAACACCAGTAGGAAGAGTAGTTTTGCCCATTACATCCATTTTGATTAAAGCATCAATTCCGAAAAGCTGATAATATAAAGTAGGTGTCATTACCAAGAACCTATCTTTCATCGGCACTTTATCTATATCAAAACGCTTTGCAACATCGATGATATCAGAGATTACAATTTGCGATTTACCATTGTCATCAGCAGCCCCACTTGTACGAAAGACTGCACCCCCTGCCCATTCAGTCAAAACATAATCACCGATTTGTTCTCTTATCGTTTTGGTATGTTGTCCAATGATAGAAACGGCTTTATTATAATTTGTAACTGATTCTTCAGCATCAGGAATATGACTTGGGTTTGTTGTAAACTCGTGCAGGGTATAGCGTAAGTTTGCATCCGTTCTACGCACTGCGGTCGCAGGGTAGGTATTTCTATCTTTTACGACTACAATACCACTTCCCGACTGTGGTTTGTTTACTGCCGTTCCCTCTACCCAAATACTATCGTCATTACCTCTTGTGATTAGTTCGTCATCACTAAAAAGTTCTTCAGCAATTCGGTCTGAAAAGTATTCTACATTTAATGGCATAATTTATTTTCAGTTATCAGTAACCAGTTATCAGTTACCAGTGAATATTTTTTTTTAAATTTGTAATTTGTAATTGCTTACTTCTTAATGGACTGCATATAATGCTCGTAAGAACCCTTTTTTGGCTCTTCCTTTGGTTTTTCTTGCGACAAACCTTGGAAAGACTTTAGAACATCTGATAAAGACACTTGCTCGGTAGTTGATTGTTCCTTTTTAGCTTCTTCTTTTTTTGCAGGTGCAGAAAGAAATACTAAAGCACTATCTAAGTCCGAAGCTGCCAGTTTTTGAAACGCCTGTTCTTTTTCAGGTTCGTTTTCAAATGCACCTAATTTTTTACACACTTTTGCAATGCCTTCGGAAAGTGTTTTAGTTTGGTTTTGAAGTTTTACAAGTGCTTCAATGGCTTGTTCTTCGGTAGCATTGTCTGCTAAACCTAATTTTTGAAGTAAATTTTTCATTGAAATTAAATTTTTGTTTTGTTCTTCTACTTTTTTTGGTAAAGCTAAATCTACCGTTTCTAGTGGGTTAGATAAAATAGTTAAGTCCGAAATACTAAGTTCTTGCATATTCTCATCGTACAAACGAACAGCGTTTGAGTTGCTTGGCATTTCTACAATAGAAAATTCTACCAACTTCGATTTAGTAACCGTTGCATAACGCTGCCCTTTTAATAAATCCTTCGGGTCGTCTGACGTTTCTAAGATTTGAATACCGATTGAAAAAGCATTTAGAAAACCCTGTTCGTACTTTCTTTTTATATCAGCAGCGTACTCATTTCCTTCGTAAAATTCGATTTCCTTTGCTACCAACTGATTACCAACAATACCAACATCAACTCCCTTTCCTACCAATCCTTGATAACGATTGTGATTATACAATACAACAGGGTTTTTTTTGTAAGCACTTAAATCAATGCCTTTTGTTAGAACACGATAACCATACGAGTTAATAGATTCATCCGAAAGAATTAGTTTTTTCATTTATGCGTTTTTTGTGTTACGAGGGACGTGTTGTGTGGAATGTGTTGTGTGGGACGTGTTGTGTGGGACGTGTTGTGTGGGACGTGGGACGTGTATTTCCTAATCCCTAATCCCTCGTCCCTCGCTCCTAATCCCTCGTCCCTAACCCCTAATCCCTCGCTCCTAATCATCTAACTACTAATTGATATAGCAAAGTAAAGGGATTACTTCCGTATTTTTATTTACAAAACCGTATAAAATTCGTAAATTGCTTATTTTTTTAGTATAAAACTGTATAAAAACGTATTGGATTAGCAAAACTTTACTTACTTACCTAAATTTGTTAGCAAATGATACTAGTTATGGAATTAAACTTTACTGATTTTCTACAAAAAATCAATTTAAGAGAACTATTACCTCGTGGATACGCAAAAGTAGCAGCGAGTAAGTTTGAATGTTCTCCTGAAAAAATATATTCCATTTCATCTGGCAGAACACAGGATAATAAAATACTTCTGTATCTTTTAGAAATTGCCGAAGAAGAATATAAAATCAGAATAGAAATTGAGCAAAAACTAACAAAATTAGAAAACGCAATAAACACGCCTTTAAGCGTTTCAATTTCTTAGCTATCCATTTTATCAACTGCAAAATAATTTTGCATTCTAAACGAAATTAAACAGTAATTAAACGGTTTTACAAATGGATAAACAAGATATTGCTAAAATACTTTTCATAAATGCTAATCTAACTGGTAAAGAACTTGCCGAAAAGTTTGGGGTTACAGAAAACACCATCTCCAAATGGAGAGAAAAAGGGAATTGGGACGAAGCCAAAACAAAACAAAAAAGCATTGCCGAACAACGCTTTCAAATCGTCTTGAATATGTATGGACAACTTGCCAAACTGACAAGCCAAGAAAATTTCGACGAAGACAGAGTTTCAAAAATAGCCTCCTCTATACGAAAGTTAGAAGATAAAATACCAGCCGTACATTTTGAGACCGTCGGACAGGAGTTTATTTTGTTCTTGCACGAAACACAAGAAACAACTATTGCAAACCTTGTACAGGGTATCTATTCTGATTTTATTCTACACATAACTGGAGGAGGATATGAAAGAAGTTGATAAAAAACGGTTGTTAGAAAATTGGTTGGGATTTGTCGAACGTACAAAAAAACTAAAAGCCAAACCCACAAGCGAAAAAAGTAGAAAACAAAGAATAGAAAAAGCAAAAAAAGACTATGGTTATTTTTGTGAATACTATTTTGAACACTACTGTTTGAATGAAAAAGATGAGCTAATTCCTAATGCGCCTTTTCATAACAAACTCGCCAATCAATTTTTAGATAACAAGCAAATAAAAATTAGTGTAGAGTGGGCAAGGGCATTAGCCAAGAGTACCCACGTAGATTTGTTTATTCCTTTATGGCTAATGATTCAAGACGATAAACAAATCAATACACTTGTTTTGGTAGGTAAAAACCAAACCTCAGCAACTATTTTGTTACAAGGTTTACAAGCCGAATTGCAATACAACGAACGTTTTATTGAAGATTTTGGGCAGCAGTATTCACACGGAAACTGGTCTGATTCTGATTTTACTACCAAAAACGGTGTTTCTTTTATGGCGTTGGGAATGGGACAATCTCCTCGTGGACTTCGAAAAGGAAGCAAAAGACCTGATTTTATTATCTGTGATGATTTGGATTATGAAGAATTATGCAGAAACGAAATACGTGTAGAGGAAGTAGTACAATGGATTTTGAGGGCGTTAATTCCTGCAATGGACATCGGAACGGCACGTTTTGCATTTGTCAATAATCGTATTTCTGATAAAGGTATTTTAGCAAAATTAGTAGAACGCAATCCACATTGGACACACTCCAAAGTAAACGCCTTAGATGAAAAAGGAAATCCATCTTGGAAAGCAAAATATACAAAAGCGTTTTATACCAAACTTAGAAAAGACATTGGTACAAATGCTTTTATGACTGAATACCAAAACACGCCCATTACAGAAGGGAATACCTTTAAAAAAGAATGGATAGCGTGGCGTAAAATTCTACCATTAAAAGATTACCGAGCTATTGTTTCGTATTGCGACCCAAGTTTTAAAGCTACAAAAACAGCCGATTACAAGGCTATTGCAACGATTGGTTTACGCAGTGATGGAACGTATGATTTGATTGATTTGTGGGTTCGGCAAAGAAAGTCTATTAATGATATGGTAAGTTATCATTATGATTTACATGAGCGTATTTTGAAAGAAGGCGCAACGGCTCAGCATTATATGGAAGCTAATTTTATTCAAGATATGCACCTTCAAAATTACATCAGTGAAGGTAAAAATAGAGGATATCAATTAGCTATACGTGCAGACAAACAAGCCAAAAGCGCAAAAGAAAGCCGTATTGAGGCAATGTCGCCACTTTATGAAAACACACATATTTATCACAATATAGAAAAACAGAAAGACAATGACTTCAAAACCTATATTGAACAACTTTTAGCATTTGGAAGTAAAGGCGCACATGACGATGCTCCCGATGCCGTGGAAGGTGCAATATCTATGTTGCAAAAAACTTTAAGCTCACTTGTACAACCAACAATAGGTAGATTTATTAAAAATACTATTCGTTCATTTTATCGCTAATCACCGAACTCACCGAACGGTTCGCTTTAAGCGAACCGTTCGGTAAAATTAAATTATGATTTTTTTACAAGAAACCGACCTTTTACCTCAAATAGAAACTTCTATTTTGAATGCCATCACACCAGCACAAAAAGAATTGATTTTGTCTGATATTGAACTTTCTAGTATTTCAGAAATGGAAAGCTACCTTTCTACTCGGTATGATACAGGACTTATTTTCACACCTGCCGTTGTCGGTGTCCCCACCGATGACACTAGAAACCGTCTTATCGTCATGTATTTGGTAGATATTATGGTGTATCATATTACGGCACGTATTATTCCAAAACAAGTTCCTGAAATAAGAGGCATTCGTTATGAAGCTGCAATAAACTGGCTAAAAATGGTAAGCAAAGGGCAACTAAACCCAGATTTACCACCTATCACAACAACCGAAACACCTAAAAATTTTAATTGGGGTTCACAAACTTTAAAAAGTAGATAGATAATGAATACACTTACTAAAATAAAAAACTGGTTAGGGTTTGCAGTAAAGTCAGACAGTCGTCTGACTGAAAACTCCTTAACAACTCTTTCCCAAGACACCCAAAAGAAAAAAACGTTTTATGGCAAAATCATAGAACGACAAGCAAGAGTAAAACTCGGTATGAAAGAGTTTAAAAATGCCTTAGATACTGCCGAAAGAATCCATTATCCAAAGAATTTTGACTTAATGGAGCAGTATAGAAAGGTTATGCGTGATGGACACCTTTCGGCACAAGTCTATAATAGGAAGCAAAAAGTCTTAAAACAAAGATTTGCTATTTTTGAGGGCGACAAACTAAACGAAGAAAAAACAAAGGCATTCAAAAAACCTATTTTCTTTGATACAATGGATTTGGCTTTAGATGCTATTTTCTATGGAAACTCTTTATTAGAATTTGTGCCAAGCCAAAACAAAGAATTTAAAGAGGTGCGACTTATTCCACGCCCTCACGTTGTGGGAAAAGAAGGAAAGATTTATTTTGATTTGAGTAGTTCAGTAGGTTATGATTATAGAGATAAATCAATCAGAGAGAATAATTTTTTGTTTGAAGTAGATAATGGAGATTTAGGACTTTTGGAAAAAGCCGTACCCTATGTAATCCGTAAAAATTACTCTATGGATGATTGGAGTATCAAGTCTGAAAAATTCGGAATGCCTTTTATTGCTTTCTTTACAGATGAAATGGATAAGGCATCGTTAGAAAACTATGACCAAATGCTCACAAATATGGGAAGTAACGGATGGGCGAGATTTGGAGGAAAAGAAAGAAACGATATGCAGTACATAGAAGCTAGTCACGGCACAGGCTCATATCAAATCTATTCCGAACTCATAAACATGCAAAATGAAGAACTATCAAAACTGATTTCAGGAGGCACAGCAACAACAGATACACAAGCCTTTGTCGGTTCGGCAGAAGTTCACGAGCGTATGCTCAATGACATTGTAGATGCTGATATGAGATATATGGAAAGTGTAATGACACATCAATTTTTACCTTTTTTGGTTTCACACGGTTACGACTTTGAAGGGTGTGAGTTTCGTTTTGTAATGCCTGAAAACAAAGAAGAAAAGCAAAACACAAACGAAAACAAAAAAACAGAAGACAAACAAAATTTGAGCTTTTCTGAAAAAAAAAAGTCTTTCGGTACAATGATACTACCGAACAATTCGGATGATTGTTGTACCTTAAATAATGACGATGACAACTTAGAATTTGATATTGATTTATCTACTTTCATAAAACAAGTCTTTGAAGGACAATTTAAGAAAGGCGAAATTTCAAAACCAGTTTTCAATATCTACAATGAGATTTTACAAGCTGCAATTTCAGAAGGTTATGAAAATGTACCTAAAAAGGATAAAGCATTTTTTAATGAATTGTTGTACAATCAATCTGTTTTTGCAGCAAACAAAACACACTCATTACAAAAAGACTTAGACAAACAATTAGCAAAACTACTCACGAATGAAAAAGAAGAATTACGAACCTTTGCACAATTTCAAATAGAAGCAAATAAAATTCTTACAGACTACAATCAAAAATGGCTACGTGCCGAATATAACACTTCCGTTGCATCGGCACAGGCAGCCAAAAAATGGCAAGACATACAACGAGATAAAGATTTGTTTCCTTTTTTGGAGTTTAGAACGCAAGGCGATAAGGCAGTACGTGGAGAGCATCAACGTTTGAATGGAATAATCCGAAGAGTAGAAGACGATTTTTGGAATACCCATTATCCTCCGTTGGGCTTTAATTGCCGTTGTTCGGTGCGTAAATTAGAAGATACAGATTCTGTAAAGGCAGACAGTCGTCTGCCTCTACCTAAAGATTTGCCACAACCAAGTAAAGGGTTTGAGGAAAATGTAGGAAAAACGGCAAAAGTATTTGATGAAAACAAACATAGCTATTCGAAAGACTTATCTAACAAAGAAAAGGAAAGTATCAAAAAACAAGTGGGGTTAGATTCAAAAACCTTACTACAAAATGATAATTTCAAAAAGGTAAATGAGAGAGTAAAGCTGAAAGAACTGGATAAAGTATTTCCTCAATTATCTGAAACGGAAGCAACTGCTCTGCATTATTATACCGATGGTGGATTTAGTGAACTCAATAAAATGCTAAGAGGAAAAATAGAAACGAATGATTTTTTAACTACTTACGCTCAAACTATGCAAGATGCTTTAAAAAAATTACCTAATTTTAAAGGAACTGTATTCAGAAATGCAAAACTAAGACAAGAAATCATTGAAGAATACAGAAAAGCGTTTGAGGAAAAACAGCCTTACAAACACACTTTCTTTACTTCTACCTCCAAAAATAAAGAGGCGATGGCTGATTTATACTCATCAGGAAATGTGGATTTTGAGATAGTATCAAAAACAGGAAAGTACATTAACGCTATTTCTTACTATGGTGAAAAATTTGCTGATGAAGTAGACTCAGAATATGAGGTTTTGTTCTTAAAAGATACTAACTTTGAGGTTGTTGATTTTATTAAAAATGGAAGTAATTTTACCATCAAACTAAAAGAACTATGAAAACAAGGGAAGAACTCGTAAAAAGAGCAAAAGAGTTACAAAAAGAAAAATGCAAACTACAAGGTGAGGAATATGACGATTCCGAAGAATATCAAAAAAGATTTAAAGAAGTCTTTGATGAAATGCACAAAGTCAGAGATAAAATTGCAGAATTAGATAAGAAGACTTTAAAACCCTAAAAGATTATTTTGATGAAAGTATCTGATATGACAACAGAACAGAAAAAGCAACCCTTAAAACCATTGATTTAAAATGAAAAATAAACGAACAGCAGAAGAAAAAGAACTGCACCGAAGAATACATAAAGAAGCTATAAAAGAGTTTTATAGCAATACAAATCAACTTGATGGAACAGATGATAATGAAGTTTTGAGAGAAATAGAAAAGCGTTTTGAAGAAGAACGCAAAAAACTCAAAACCAAACAATAATCTTAACCACAAAAAAACACCTTTTAAAAGTTCTTTAAAAGGTGTTTTTTACGAACGAACGAACGAACGGTTCGCTTTAAGCGAACCGTTCGGTAAATGATAAATTGAAACACTATGAAAAAACGAAATATAAAAGACTTAGGAAAGGATTTGGCAGCCAAAAAAAAGGAATTGCAAACCTATCTAGCAAAAGACTTTCCTAGATTAGTAGCCAACGATGCCTTACAGACTTTCGACGATAGTTGGGATAAACAAGGCTTTACTGATGAAAAAGGAACATTCAAAAAGTGGGAAGATAGAAAAGACCCGATTGACCCAGAAGAAAAAAAGCCAAATAGAGGTATTTTGATAGGTAAAGGAAGTGGAATTTTACGCAGAAGTTTAGAAGTAAAATCAGCAACAGCAAAACGAATCGTAATCGGAACACCAATAAAGTACGCACAAATCCACAACGAAGGTGGTACAATCGTACAAACACCAACATTTAAACAAAGAATGTTTTTCTCTCACAAAGGAGATGCCTCAAAAACCACAAAGGCAGCAAACACGTGGGCAAAAATGAGTCTTGCCAAAAAGCTAACTATTCCCATTCCAAAAAGGCAATTTATGGGAAACTCAAAACCATTGATAGACAAGATAAGAACACGCTTAGAAAACAAAATGAACAAAACTTTTGAACAGTAAAGACAGACCGTTGTCTGTCTAAACAAAAAAAGCCTTCAAATCAAATTTGAAGGCTTTTTTGTGATAGAAGGTTAAGAAGGATTTATTTTTGATAATAAATAAACTCAGAAACTAAAAAAGTCTTAGCATCTTGTTCTTTTAATTGTTCTAAAAAGTTGTTTAAAACACACGTATTTATATCAAAAACCTCGTTTGGTTCAATAAAATCATTGTGTTTTAAAAACTCTTTATGTACTTTTTGTTGCAACTCTATTTCTCTTTTTATCGCAAAAAATAGTAAATCAAAAGCCTCTTGTTTTGATATAAACAACTGCTCCAGTGTAAATTTGCTTTGTGTCATATTCTTTCTACTTTTTCCCAATGTGAAGTTTTACCAAAACGATTTTTTACAGCTTGTAAGCCTAAATTTCGTAAATGTTCCCAATATTTAGGCATTTCGGAAGGTTGCAAAGTTTGTTCAAAATCATAATCCCAACGATTCGGGTACTTTGATTGCACAGGCTCACTCGTTGCTCCTTTGATATGGTTGCTATTAATGTAGTTCACAACAGCAGAAAAGTTATTTACAAAAGAAGTAACCGTTTCAAGTCCTTTTGCAAAATACAAATCACACTCAAAAAAACCTCTCATTTCTTTTTCTGTGTACTTTCTACTTCCCAACAAACGAACCTCCTTATCAGAAATAAACGCTTCGGCATTCATATATTCTTTATAAATAATTTTCCAAAGAATGATATTATTTTGCCTGTTTATACTTTCTTCTGTATTCGGTTGTTTTTTACTCAAAACCATTCTGTAATTACCTCCGATGTGAAAGTCTTTCAATGGTTCTTCGTTTGATTTTCTACCTCTATTCATAAGATAGAAGAACTTAGAATTATCTAAGTAATCCAATACTTGTTTTAAATCACCCAAATCGCAAGGCGTTTTAGATACCATTTCAAAACTTGTAATATCATCGCCACAAACAGATATAGAAAATAGTTTTCTTTGGCGTTCAGATTCATCAAATTTCCCTTTGATGTCATAATGTAGTGTATTCATTTAAACGTATTTTAAAAGGGTTTTAAAGGCTATTTATTCATAAATTCCGTAACATCAAATTCAATCTCATTTCCATCGTCATCAAAAACAGAAACTTTCCAATCCTTCCTGTTCTTTTTTGCCTTTGCTTTCAATGTGCTTTCCCCAATTCTCTCAAATTGTGTAACGAGTACGGTCAGCTCTTTGTAGGTATATGAATTTAAGCCTTTATTCAAATAGCCTAATTTCTCTACACATTTGTAAATCCGATACATATCAGCTTTACCAGCTTTTGTATTCATATCAAAAGCTTCACGACAAATCGCTATAATCTTTCGACGCATTCTGTTGCATTGCCTTTCTTCTTCGCCCTGCTCATAGTCAAGTACAGATGCACGGCTGTGCGTCTTTACACGGCTGTGATTATGAGTATCAATAAACTTCTGTATTTCTTCACTTGTCATATACTTTGTGCTGGTTGTTCTGCCGTCTGTGTACTGCAAAACAATATCAGCTTTATGTTCTCGTAAATTTTTACGGTTTAGGATTGAATTAAAAATTCGTATTTGGGTGTTGTTTGGACTGTTCATGAGCTTTTTTGATTTAGAGTGTGAGATAAATCTTTTTTCAACAAATCATCAACCGTAACTTTATAAAGTTCTGCCAAAAGAATTAGCGTAATAAGTTTGGGTTGTGATTTAAGAGATTCATAATTACTAATCGTAGAATACGAAACATTTACTTTGTACGCTATCCATTCTAGTTTATAGTCGTATTTTTCACGCAAAAAGCGCAAGTTTTTATGCAGATAAATCATAGTTTTAAAATTTATTGATTTGATAATTGATTTAAAATTTACTGTTCAATTCGTAAAAATGGCTTCTGACTTTCCAACAAAACCAACTTTTTAGGGTCAGTTGGGATTGATAAAAACTGCCCTAAGCGTTCAAATAACTTGTATTTCAAATCTGAAATAAGTCCGATTTGATACTCATTTGCCGAAAAAAAAGGAATTATCATAACAAATGCCATAGCCTGTGGCAAAGTCATTTTGAAAGAATCCATCTTGCCAAATTCATTACTAAATTTGTCTTTGTAAAGAGTTTGTAATTCTAAAATTCCGATACTATGATAATCTAGTAATTCACATTCATAGTCAAAAGCCGTTTTGAGTTGCTTTTGAATAATGAGCCAGTCAATATCAGAAAGTTCTGAAACCGTTACTTTGCTTCTATCTTCATTGATTTTTATTTTCATAAGAAAATCAGATTAAAAAAAAGCCTACTAAAACAATATTTAATAGGCTTTTTTGAGGTGTTTAAATATAAATTGAACTAAGATTTGTAAGCAAAAACGTTTGTTTTGACAAACTTACCAACCTTAAATTTCTCTCTTAATCTAGTCAAACTTCCTCTTTCAGTTTCCTCTGCTTTTTTCATTTCAGAAGTATCAAATAAAGACTTAACAGCACCTGCCGAAATTCCTTTTTTGAGGAAAACGCTCAAATCATCGTCTCCGATAATATCCATTAGTTGTTTCCAAGTCAAAGATTTGCAACTAAAATCTGTTTTTGTTCTTCTTGCAACCGTTCCAAATTCAGATAGAAAAGTATTATCATCTAAAAAGATTTGTTTTTCATGTTCTGTAACAAACCTTTCTAGTTCTTCTTTTGCTTTTGCAGCCTCTATTTTTGCCTTTTGATTTGATTTTAGGAGTTTGTTAAGCTCCTTTTTTACGTCGATTTTTTTTACGATTTCTTGCATAAAATTGAAAATTTAATTAAGTGAAATTTGATTTTAAAATAAATCCTATAAGGTTTTCAAAAACCTTATAAGATTGTTGATTTATTATGAATAATGAAAAAAGAACTCTAATTTTTCTTGATAATAGGCGTTTTGATATACAAATGATTTTCCGACTTGCTTTTTAGTAGCCTCTACAAAATCAAAAGAGAAAGGAAAAAAATCATATTTTTTAAAATCGTAATGGAGATATTCGTAATAGATTTTAAATTCAAATAGATTATAGAAGTAATAATTATAGTCTTCTTCTGCAAACTTAAAATCATTACTATCAATATCTAAAACAAGCATATCATTGATGATATATTCATCTCGTTTCTCAAATTGCTTCTTGAACCATCCCTTAAAAACATTCAGTTTTTTTATTTTCTCTCGTTGATGGGGAGTGAAACCTTTGTCTTTCAGAAACATATCCATAGCGTGATGATAGAATTTATAGAAAGTAGAATCTTCATAACCAGCCATATAATAAACCAATTCTACACGCTGTTCGATTGTCAAATTTTTAGTTTTCATATCAGTTGGAAATATTTAAAGATTGAAGTATTTCTAAAGTAATTTTCTCGCCTTTGGCTGCTCGTAAGGCATTCAAGACAAGGTTTTTAAGTGTACCAAAACAAGTAACATTGCTTTTCACAAAGTGCAATTCTTGTTTTCCATCAATGCCGTACTGACTAGCAATAAATTTAATTTCCTTATCAGAAATAGTATTGATAAGCTGCCAGTAAGCGATTCTGCGATACAATTCTCTAAAACCGAGTTTGTTTTTTTGGCGCATTTTGTCTAAATAATCCTTCAAATATTCGACTCCAAAGATTACGATTCCTGCGCTGCCTTCCGTTCTGTCATAAATGAGCTGCAAAAGCTGATAAATACTATCACTTACTTTTCCAAAATCATCAAGAATCAAAAGTGGATTTTCTACTTTATTCAAATGATTAGCTATTTTCTGAATCTTACTAATCTTTGTTCCTTCCGTGGACAATCCAAAACTTTGTAAAATCTCACTCAAAAATTGATTTTGATTCATCAAAACATCACACAAAACATAGCCTACATTTGCATTTTGATTGGAGTAGGTACGCAAAGCCGTTGTTTTTCCTGAACCAGTAGCTCCATAACCTGCCAAAAAACGATGATTGTTTTGAGCATCTTTACAAAGATTCTGAATTGTCGTAAGTGATACCGAACCGAACAACTGCCAGTCTTTAGTAAAAGAAGTGTTAGCCAAAGCAGCCTCTAGCTTACGCCAGTAGTCATCACTTATTTTTTTCCAATTCCCTGCTCTTATATCTGACAAGTAACCTGCATTAACTCCTAATTTTACAGCGAGTTTATTTTGGCTAATATATTTAATCCTGTCATTAAGTTCTTCTACGATTTGGTTTTTAAATTCTGTTGTCATATTTTTGTACTGTTTATTTTTTATTGATTTGAAAATTGAACACTAAAAAAGCCTTCCCTATCGTCATAGTGAGGCTTTTTTTTTACCGAACGGTTCGCTCAAAGCGAACCGTTCGTTTAAATCGCTCAAAGCGAACCGTTCGTTTAAAACCGTTCGTTTAAGAAGCAATGTCTATAATTTCCATTGTGAAATTATCGTCATCATCTTGCTCATCGGGTGCATAGAGTCCTGTTGCTTTTACCGAACCGTTCGCTTTAAGCGAACCGTTCGTTTGGACATAACTCACTTTTGGGATCGTAAACTCCTCCACTAATTTCTTAGCTTTGTTTTCCACAACGTCCCTAGCGTGTTTCATTCTACCTAAGTTTCTACCTTGATTTTCTCCTGCTTCTGCACGAGCTGCAGCTACTTTGCGTTCTTCGGTAAATCTATCAGCTTCACAAATCAGCTTACTGCCTTGATAAATCCAAATTTTATCCTCCACAAAAGGCAGATGATAAACATTTACTTTATTGGAAGCATCCGTTTGTTCAAACCACTTATCCAAAGGTGGCAGCTCCCATTCATCTGCAAAAGCCTGTACGTATTGCTTTCTATAAATCTGAACAGGTTCTTTTAGCGTTTCTCCCAAGTAATAAGCTAGATTTTGATAACTCAATGTTTCCATTTTGTCAATCTGAATACCTTCTTTAAAACGCTGCATACGGCTTTTTCCACCGTACTTTTTTTGTGGCTCATTGTTGTATCTATCAATACAAGCCGTTGTTTTGTCCATTATTTCCTGTTGAGTAAACTCAATTTTTGTGTCTTCTGTATTCAAAACGTTCTCTAATCGTTTCAAAAACGGTCTTGCTAGTCCACCCACATCATGCAGCTCCTCTTCGTATTTATATTGCTTGATAAAATTCTCAGCTTTTTTTTCCTGTGGATTGCGTGGCTTACAAAAACGCACAAAAGGAAAAATTTCTTCTTCTTTTAATGAACTATCATTTAAAGATTTTGCTAAGTGAACCTCACTTTCAATCTCCCAAGGAACAATTCCTTGATACCCTTCTTTGTGCAAGTATTCAAAGACACCAAGTATAGCTCTTTTGACTAACTTCAATGTCTTTCCGTCCTTTTTTACTCGTTTGCCATCTTCTTTTACGTATTTATCCACTCCAAAAGGACTAGAAATAATAGCTCCCGAATACATATCAAAGACAAAATAAACCCAAACATTCATACCACCTTTGGCTTTAAAACGAATGCTTTTATCGTCCATTGTCAGTTTGGAAAGCGAAAAAGTAGGTTGATTACGATGCACAAAAGGCAAGTTTCTGTCTTGAAATGTCTTTGCTTCTAAGTAATAATACTCTAAAGCTAAACGAACATCAGCATTCTTTTTGATAAAATCATAAATTGCATCGTGTGAAACTTCAGCACAATCCGAAGCCGAATAGACCTCGCCAGTTATTTCATTGACAAGCTGCCTACCTTTACGAATGAATTTATTATAAACTCGCTCTAATTGTGCAGCCTGTGGAATGCGATTGAACTCATTAAATGCCAAATAAGAAAGAACTTTTTCGGTTGTTCCTTTTACTTTGCGTCTGTTTTGATTACCAGCCACTTCCCAAGTAATAGATTCCGTTCCTTTTTCCTTAAAAAGAGTTACTTTTTGCTGCAAATACCTAAGATTTGTGCCGTTTCCAATGCCTTTTATGGTGTTTTGATTGTCTTTTAGGTAGTCTAAAACTGCCAAATAAACGGCTTTTTTACTCTCAAAACCGAGCTTTCTAGCATCTTTTTTACCTTTGATTTGCATCAAAAAGCGTAAAACACTAGCAGCTCGTTTCAAACAAACGGCTAACTGAGCATCATACTTTATTGTAAAGTATTCTAAATCCGTTAGCTTTTCATAAAAACCGAAGTATTGAGGTAATTTACTCGTTTGAGCTTTATTGTAGGATAGTTCTAATTCGGAATAACTCGGTAAGTCTTTTTTGTAGTCTTTCCGTTTGATACGTTCGTTTGCCTTTAATACACTTTCCCAAAATACCCAACCTTTATTTGATGATTCCCAAGCTCCCTTTGAAACATTAGGAACAATCGTAGCATCTGAATAAAATTGTTCTAAAAAAGTGTATGAAACGGACAAACGCCCTTGTACGAGTTGTACATTGTCGTTATAGTCCATAAAGTAAGAGGATTATTAATTATTAACGAACGGTTCGCTTGAAGCGAACCGTTCGTTATGTTTTTTGAAATGAATTGAGCGTGTTAGGGAATCGAACCCTAAAAGAACCGTTCACGCTTTTTTTACTATATTTAGGCTGCCAAATTCCACTTTGTAATACCTAAATTTTTATAGTAATGAGAGTAAATTATCGTGTTAATTCTACTGAAAAAAATAATATGCTCCTCGGCAGAGCCTTGCTTAAATCTGCTGATAAAGTAGTAGAAAATTTAAAATCCATATAATAAATAGGGTTTAAAAGGGTTTTAAAATTTAACGAACGGTTCGCTTCAAGCGAACCGTTCGTTATGAATATTTTGAAATCGTTATAAAATGATTGATAAGTAAATAAAAACGCTATTTCACAAAGTCAAATAGCGTTTTGGGTATCAAACAAATTTACGTTTAAAGTAAATCAGAGCCAGTTAGGGAGTCGAACCCTAACGAATACCGTACTGGCTAAAAATCCTATCTGACAAAATCAAATAGCATTTTCTATCCTATCCTTTAGATTAACCTTCATTTCAAAGAACTATTTATAAAGTATTCCGTACATTTGAAGAAATAAATCCTTTAAATTATACTTTTATGAATACTTCAAATCTTAAAGCTACAAGGCTCATTTGCCTGTTTTGCTCCATTTTTCTTTTAGCCGTTCCTCCATTTCCTTCACGTTCTCGGCATAGTCTTCTCGGACACGCTCAATTTTTTTCTTACTGAGCGTACTAACCTTCCGACCAGCCATAATTTCTTTTATGTACTGCTCGGAATAACCAATTACCTTTGATACCTGATAGTAAGTAGGAACATCTTGTTTCCGTTTGCTCATAAATTGTAATGTTTATGGTGTCTTACTGTGATATACTATTTAAGTATGTTTCAAAGGTACGTAAAATATTTCGCACGTGCAAATATATTTCGTTATTTATAATAATTCTAAATAATTACACCTTGAAATATATTAATTTTGGGCTTAACCTAAAAACCCTTAGAGACAAACAACCATTGAGAGATTTAGCTACAGAAGTGGGTATTTCTGCTAGTACGTTATCTGCTTATGAGCGAAACAAAGGGTTTCCTCCTATAGATATAGCTATTAGTATTGCTAAACATTTTAACGTATCTCTTGAAGATATAATATTTTCTAATATGCAGAATATTGCACAAGATAATGAACCAATAATAAGCAAGGTAATAAGCAACAAATTAGGCAACATTGAGGGTACAAATGCCTTACATTCGTGTCAAAATGAAGTAGCTAGGTTGGAGGGCTTGTTAGTGGAAAAGGAGGAGCTAATAAAGGAATTAAGGGCAAGAATAAACGACAAAGAAAAAATGGTGTCTATGCTTGAAAAACAACTAAAAGTACACGAGAGTAGCGAAAATGAGCGAAATGAGGCTGATAATATTAGACAAACTGGGTAGTTTGGGTAAATCCTTATTAGGGAAAAGACGACAAAGGTAAATCGTAGTTCAATACAAACCCACTACCATTTAACTACCAATCAAATACAAGTAAAATACAAGACTAATACAAATTATGTATTTTTTGTTTCCGTTGTATGTCAGCAGCTTAAAACAAAAAAATCGCCCTTCTTGCTATCAAGAAAAGCGTTTTTGAGTAAAAATTTTGAAATTTTCCTTTTTATATTTTATGTATATTTAGATAACGCCCTTATAAATAGGAACTTTTGCTTTTTTGATGAGCTTAAT
>Ga0210034_1000770_pt1 | contig 31951 bp, 28 predicted proteins | sample CryGeymeta201505_FD_185466 | JGI IMG/M metagenome (GOLD analysis project Ga0210034, IMG submission 185466) | Groundwater microbial communities from Crystal Geyser aquifers in Utah, USA - Crystal Geyser metaG 2015-05 (SPAdes) (version 2) | ecosystem: Environmental > Aquatic > Deep subsurface >... | reverse complement strand
TCGACTCAGTGTTCCAGCAGAGCGACCAAGCTCACGGGCAATTTGCCCAGGCTTGAACCCCATTGATAACTGCGTCTGAATCATCGTTCTCTCTTCAACACTCAACTGCTTGTATAATTTTCCCATGCAACATTTTCCTCTAAAAATGTTGCACTTGGTTTTTGAGCGCGCCGTGACATTGGACCGTGACGAAGATGGTATATGGATTGTGGAATGTCCGGTTATCCCAGGCTGCGTCAGCCAAGGAGTAACACGCGAGGAAGCAATGAACAATATTCGGGAAGCTATCCAGATGTGCATGGAGGTCAGGGCTGAACAGGGACTGCCGCTGACCGTGGAGGCACATGAAGTGGAAGTGGCGCTCTGATGCCGATGCTTCCGGTTCTGAGTGGGCGCGAAGTGGTGAGGGTGCTGGTTTCAATGGGCTGGTCAGTTACCCGGCAGCGTGGCAGCCATATCATTTTGACCAAGCTGGGCGAACCAGCCACGTTGTCTGTGCCAGATCATAAAGAAGTAGCCCGTGGAACATTGCGTAGGAGGGTGTAAGAATTTTTGTGTAAACGGTCATTTGGCAGGAAACTGCCGCCACTTTGAAAGGAGTAGCAATGACCGCAGCAAAAGCACTACCCGCCTCTACCCGCGCCCATTTCGCCTCAAGCTCCCCTCGCCCGCTGGCGGGACAAGCAGCGACTTGCCAGCTTGCTGGCGTAGATGTTCGCTTGGTAGTTCCATCAGAGGGGCAGGGGGAGAGGGTGGAAGAGCCTAACCTGCTTTTCTCCCCCGAGTTCCTCCGCGAAGGCCGCGCCCCCCCACGACAACCTCCACCCTTCACGCATCATCGTCAGGGGGAAGTCAAAGCGCACCGAAACCCAGCCTTGCCACCAATCCTCCCCATCTGTATAGTCTGCCCACTTTTGAGCAACGGTAATTTTTGCCGCCCCATGAAACCAAGCGAACAAGTCCACTTCAGAATCCTGCGCGCCATAGAAAGCAACCCGGAAATCACTCAGCGCGAACTCTCCGCTCTGCTGGGCGTGAGCAAAGGCAAAACCAACTACCTCATCGCCGCCCTCATCGAAAAAGGGCTCATCAAAATCGGCAACTTCCAGCGCGAAAAAGGCAAGCTCGGCAAAATCGCCTACCTGCTCACCGCCGCAGGCATCAAAAACCGCGCCGCCCTCACACGCGACTACCTCGCCCGCAAAGAAGCCGAATACAAAGCCCTTAAGGCCGAAATTCAAGCGTTGCGCAAAATTGAAGACAACCTGCCCGTCGATGTGGGATCGGTAGGCGGGGGCGTGTGACGATGAGTGTGATGTCAAAATCCAAGCTTAATCGGCTAGGGAATCTCTGATTAAGTCCAATTCGTCGCTCCCGCGCAGGCGGGAGCCCTGTCAAATCAACAAGCTGGATTCCAGCCTGCGCGGGAATGACGAATTTTTAGAGGTTCTCTTAAATCAAAAAACTGGATCCCCGCCTACGCGGGGATGACGACTTAATCAGACCTTCCCTAGTGGTTTCATCAGAGGGTTGGGGTGAGGGAAACGGGCATGGCAGGTTTCATTTTCAGGGGTGGTTTTTTGCCATGACCGTTCAAGTGGACTAACCGGAGATGCTGAGATGAGCGATATTGTAAAAATCGAAAATCTGAAAGACCTGATCATTGAGATCAGGGGGCAAAGTGTTCTTCTCGATAGCAATGTGGCGAATATCTATGGCGTTGAGACGAAGCGAATCAATGAGACCGTAAGAAACAAACCGGATAAATTTCCGCAAAATTTCCCGTTCGAACTCACCCAGGACGAGCTTGCCAATTTGCGGTCGAAATTATCGACCGCAAAATTTTCCAACACAAGCTCGCGATTAGCTGACATGTCGCGAGCATGGTAAAAAATGAGCGGTTGCATTGAAGTCGAAGTTTTCGACTTCAATGCAGTAATGAAATATGATGCAGCCAAGGTGAAATACAGAGGAATCCATCATGCAAATACTAGTTGAAGTGCCAGCCAGCCTGCCAGACGCAATTCAGTGCACGCCGCAACAGTTTATCCAGGAGGCGAAGTTGGCAATGGGTATCAAGCTATTTGAAATGAAGCGGCTATCATCGGGAATGGCAGCATCGCTTGTCGGAATGAGTCGAGTGCAATTTCTTGGGGAATTGCATCGGTATGGCGTTGCCGTGATAAATCTTGATGATGACGAAATCGCAGAGGACATCACCAATGCCTGATAGAAGCAAGATCATTGTCACTAACACCACACCGCTCATCGCACTAACCGCAGCAACTGGAAACCTTGACATACTTCGCCATCTGTATTCTCGCGTGGTCGTTCCAGATGAGGTTGCAGCAGAAATCAAAGCTGGCGGGAAAGAAGCCTTTGGGCTGGATGTGTTTGAACAGGCATCGTGGTTGGGAATCAGCAACAACCCGGTAGTGTTACCACCCTACCTGCAAAATTCGCTTGATCGAGGCGAAGCATCAGTCATACAAACCGCACTACAAGAAGGAATTAACCTGGTTTGTATTGATGAAGTAGCAGGCCGGAGAATCGCACGACTTTCCAAATTAAGCATCACCGGCTCGATTGGCATCCTGCTGAAGGCCAAGTCTGTGGGATACCATCTGCATTAAACAGGATGCATGCCCGTGGTATCTGGCTAAGCGAAGGAGTTGTTCGTTTTGTGTTAGAGCGTAGTCGGCAGCAGTAAACAATAAACACCCGACATTGGCAAAGAATGGATAACTGAATGCGAAGAAATATCGAAAATGCTGCACGGCCTAATTCGCACCGTCCGTGCCCGAATAAAATGAAAAGCAGGGAAGGGGTGCAAGGTACAAAGCAGGGATAAGGTTCAAGGTACAAGGTACAAGTACAACCGCCCGGCCTTCGATTTCCTTGAACCTTGAACCTTGAACCTTGAACCTTGAACCTTGAACCTGACCTTAGGGGAGAAGGGCAGTATAATCAACGAACCAAACCAAACCAACCGACATGACCACCCAACCCCCAACCTCCACCAACGTCGTCTGGCATCACGCCACGGTCACCCGCGCGCGCCGCGAAGCACAGAATGGCCATCGCGGTGCCATCCTCTGGTTCACCGGCCTCTCCGGGGCGGGTAAATCCACGCTGGCCCATGCCGTCGAGGAAGAACTGCACCAAATGGGCTGCCGCACTTTTGTGTTGGACGGGGACAATGTGCGTCATGGACTATGTGGTGATCTCGGTTTTTCGGAAAAAGGCCGAATTGAGAACATCCGTAGAGTTGGTGAATTGGCAAAACTTTTTTTGGAAGCCGGCGTCATCGTACTTACCGCATTCATATCGCCTTTCCGGGCTGATCGAGAAAGGGTGCGGGGCATGGTCGAGCACGGGGATTTTCTGGAGATTTATTGCAATAGCCCCCTCGATATATGTGAAAACCGGGACGTGAAGGGTCTGTATAAAAAAGCTCGAGAAGGCGCAATACTTGAATTCACTGGAATAACCTCACCATATGAAGCACCGCTTGCCCCAGAAGTGGCAGTCGATACGGGGCATGAGTCCTTGGTGGAGTGCGTGCACCAAGTGATGGAGCTGCTTGCAACTCGCGCTGTAATTCGTCGTCAATAAGAGCTTTAAATTTAGCTGAATTAGGAGAGTTGAAAATATGGACACCATATCCTTCTGGAAAGATAAAACGATACTCATAACAGGTGTGGCAGGTACGGTAGGCAAGGAAGTGCTTCGCCAATTGATTGCTTTGGAGCCTGTTGAAGTTATCGGAATTGACAATAACGAAAGTGAACTTTTCTTTCTGTGCGAGGAATATCGCGGCAACAAGAAAGTGAAACTCTTTCTGGGTGATATTCGCGATTCTGAAAAGCTAAAAAGAAAATCGGTTGGGGTAAATTGCATCATCCATACGGCAGCACTGAAGCATGTGATCCTGTGCGAACAATCACCGCGAGACCCTGTTCAGACCAATATTTTGGGGACGCAAAATGTAATCGATGCCGCACTGGCAAATAACGTTGAGCGGGTGATATTCACATCCTCTGACAAGGCGGTTAATCCGACAAACGTTATGGGAACCACGAAATTGATGGGGGAACGGCTGATCACGGCTGCCAATGCACATCGCCGTGATGGAGGTACGATGTTCTCCTCAACGCGGTTTGGCAACGTTTTGGGGTCCCGCGGTTCGGTGGTTCCCTTATTCAAGAAGCAAATTGCAGTAGGAGGACCAGTTACACTCACCGCATCTGAAATGACACGTTTTATCATGACATTGTCCGATGCCGTCAAACTGGTGATGAATTCGGCTGTTTTGGCGCGAGGGGGGGAGGTGTTTGTCACCAAAATGCCGATCGCACGCATTGTAGATCTGGCACATGTGATGATCGAAGAGATGGCGCCGCGCTATGGCTACAAGCCAGAACAGATCGAGATCAAAGTTATTGGCAGTAAACCCGGGGAAAAGTTGTATGAGGAGTTGATGAACGACGAAGAGACTCGTCGGACTATCGAGCTTAAAGATTATTTCGTGGTGAAACCGGCGTTCTCGAACGTATATGAGAATATGGAATATCGTTACGAAAACATGATCAGAACCGGAGTTGACAATCCATACAACTCATCTGTCGAACAGCCTATGAGCAAGGAGGAGCTGCGCGCCTATCTGCTGAATAACAATTTGTTGAATGAAGGGGAATAAGAAATGCGAGTCTTGATACTTGGCGGGGATGGTTATTTGGGGTGGCCTACAGCAATGCATTTGTCCAAGCACGGCCATGAAGTGGCTGTCGTGGATAATTATCTAAGACGCAACCTTGCACGCGAAGAAGATGTGGAAACACTCTTTAGCGTTCCAAACCTGCATGGGCGCGCCCGTTTGTGGCAAGAAGAAACCGGCATATCGATGAAAGTGTTTATCGGTGATCTCACCGACTGGAGCTTCACCGCGAAGGTGTTTCAGGAGTTCATGCCGGAGGCCATTGTCCACTATGCCGAGCAACCATCGGCGCCCTATTCCATGTTGCGACGCGAGACATCCAGTCTCACGTTGACAAATAACATCACAGTGACAGCGAACATTGTTTTCGCGGTGCGTGAGTTCTGTCCGAATGCTCATTTGGTCAAGCTGGGCACTATGGGGGAATACGGTACGCCCAATATCGATATCGAAGAAGGCTGGCTGGAGATCAATCACAATGGCCGCCAGGACAAGTTTCTTTATCCGCGCCAAGCGGGAAGCCTGTACCACACGACCAAGATCATGGATACCGATCTGCTCTGGTTTTATGTTCGCACATGGGGGCTACGGGTCACTGACCTGATGCAAGGACCGGTATATGGACTGTTCACAGCGGAGAATAGGAGTAATGAAAATCTGCTACCTTTCTATAGCTACGACGAACTTTTCGGTACCGTGCTGAACCGTTTCGTGGTGCAGGCAGTAGGAGGCTATCCGCTGACCGTCTATGGCAAAGGCGGGCAAACGCGCGGTTACCTGAATATTATGGACACACTGAATTGCATTCGACTCTCTCTCGAGAATCCGGCCAATAAAGGCGAGCTACGCATATTCAATCAATTCACAGAAATATTCAGCGTCAACCAGCTGGCAGATAAAGTCCAATCCGTCGGTAATAAACTTGGCCTGAATGTGAAAGTCAATTCGATAGAGAATCCGCGCAAAGAAAAAGAAGAGCATTACTACAATCCAAAGCACACCGGATTGTTGGAGTTGGGACTAAAGCCCAATTTCCTGACCGATGACGTACTTGCCGAACTCATGCAATACGTCCTGAAGCACAAAGCTGGAATTCATCATCACAAGATATTCCGGGGAACAAAATGGGCGTAGCGCCCGTTCAGAAATCTAGCATGAGAAACGACAACAACACTTACCCAATCATATTCATTGGAATGCACCGCTCAGGTACTTCCATGCTGACCTCATTTCTTAGTTCGATGGGACTAAATACGGGATGGAGTAGAGGGAATGATGAGGCATATTTTTTTCATAAACAGAATTTGTTTATCGAAAAAGTGTGCAATTGTGGATGGGATAATCCCAAGCCCATACTTGAGCTGGACGATTGTCCACAAAAGAAGAAGATGGTCGTAGGTCAGTTAAGAAGCCAATTGGGCTGGCCAAATTCAGCATTATTTTTTGGGCACATGGGGTGCATTCCGGCAAATTCGATAAATAACATCAAGGGGCCGTGGGGCTGGAAAGACCCGCGCAACACATTCACAGCCTCCATATGGCAAGAGCTGTTTCCACAAGCGCGATTTGTGCATATTTACCGGAATGGCGTTGATGTGGCGGCAAGTCTTAGAGAGCGAGAATTAAGCACACCCCCCAAACTTGATTCAGTCTACTCATCGCCCAGAGTATGCAAACTGCGCGGTGGGTTCAATTTGTGGGAAGAATATATTGCTCAGGCTTTTGCAATTGGCCAGGCTGTCGGGGGGGGAGGGATTCTTCACATCCGCTATGAAGACTTTTTGAGCAATCCGCATCCAATATTGAACTCGATTGTGGAATTCTGCGGACTTGAAAAAAATGTTGCATTGCTCAATGAAGTGGCGAGCCGGGCAAATCCAAGTAGAGCATTCTCATTCAAACGCGATCCTGAGTTGATGGAATTCTATTCAAAGGTCAAGGGGGCGCTTTGGATGAAAAAGCTAGGATATGACAGTGTCTAAGTTCAGGCATCTGTTCCCGTCTGAATATTTTGATCGCAGACTGCTAAGCGGTGTATTGCATCTGTTTGCATCGGTTGTTGTCAGCAAGCTTCTCTTTCTGATCGCCATGGCTTTGGCTGCAAGGGCGCTTGGGCCCGCACAATGGGGTATCTTCTCCTATGCTTTTACCATCCTGTTTTTAATGCATCTATTAGGAGATTTTGGATTTCACACCCTGATAATGAAAGGGGTCGCGGGAGGAGGCTTTGGGCGAGTGGATATTACAAATGTGATTCTGCTCAGAACATATTTAGGTCTATTGAGTATTGCCTTGGGGTGCGGGGCAATTTTCATATTGCGTCGCGGCCAAGAAGAATTATTGCTGATTTTGACAGTGCTTGGTCTGTCGATGATGCCTAGGGCCGTATATTCAACCATACGATCGCTCACCCAAGGGCTGGAGCAAATGCGCTGGACTACAGTATTGGACGGCGCTATGTATGCGGTATTCTTGGGCGGAACATTGGTGGCCCTTTATACAACCAGCAATCCCGTCTTTCTTGCAGCTAGTTGGACTGTCAGCGTGTTGATAAGCGCCGGTATTGGGATCTATATATATCGCGCCAATTTCAATGGACTGGATTCGGCTGGATATTGGCCAAGTAAGATCGGCTTGCTGAAGAGCTCCTTATCATTCTTGATGATCAATGTCGTTGTCGTCATTTTTCATCGGGCTGGAACGATAATACTTGAGACCTATCGTTCCTATGAAGAGGTTGGCTATTTCACCTCGGCTTATCAGCTGTTTGACGGCGGAGCACTATTGGCGGGATTGATGATTACGGCGCTTTTCCCGAGGATTGTGAAAACTAGAAACGTGATCAAACGAGATGCATATTCTTTGATTTTCATTGTTTCGGGAATGTCTGGCATTCTGGCATTATTCTTCTGGTCGTTTGCCGCCGAGATCACGCAACTCGTATTTGGAAATCAATATCTGGTTGCCGGGGAACTTGTTCAGATACTGGCATTGGGCTTGCCATTCATGGCCGCGACCGGCGTCGTTGCACATATATTTTTTTCATTGAATAAAACATGGGTGAGTGCATCACTGACAGGCGTGAGCTTGCTGGCAAATGTCATTGCAAATATGATTGTGATACCTGCATATGGGATGCATGGTGCGGCATGGGTAGCATCTCTCTCGCTAGCGCTAAATGCATGCATGCATGCATCTTATTTCATTAAACAAGGTCTGAACAAGTAACAACAAGTGAGAACGGCGCACCCACATTCAGTTGCGGATATTCAAATTGGCCGGAAATCACCCCGTCAGGGGTCATTTCGCCGACCATTCCGGTCGATTTTCCGTTCATCAGACGTACCTCTCCTGCGGAAGTCGCAACAGACGGTGTCGCGCTATGAACAGATTCGCCAGCGCCGCCACGACGAGCAGGCGATTGCCGTTCTTCATCATGCCGCGATAGCTGGCCTTGGCAAAGCCGAAGAGGCGCCTGATGAACAGAAAGGTAAGTGAGACCTTGGCGCACACACTCGACTTCCTGCTGTTTTTTCCTTGTCCCCGCTTGGCCAACCTGCTGTTGCGAAATCACTTCTGGCAGGTGTGGGCAGAGCCGACATACACCCCGTTCGTTGCTATGCAGCAATTGCAGGGTGGCGTGCTTGTCATGCGCATTGACAGGGGTGATGACCACAGAATGCTTACCCAGAGATGCTTCAATGGGTAGCTTTATCCTCGCAGATGTGGGACGCAAATCAATTCAGGCAATTGCAAGGGCCATCTTTCTGGTAAATATTTTTATTATTTTCAGTCCGTTGATGTTTTTCTTAACTAGGCTACAGGCATCCTTAATATTATTCACGCTAAGCGCTTTGGCTCTAATTATTTATTTTCTTAGCCAAACAAGACGGGTGGGAGTCTACAGTTTTATTGGATTTCTAGTTTTATGTACATATATTTTGAGTGCGCTATTTCTTGATTTTTTAACCAATCAAGATATCGAGGCGGGTATTCAATTCCTTTTTCCATTTATTGAAGTTGTAATGTTCATTTTGTGTGGGCGGATGTTCAAGGATTCAATTCCGAAATTAATCTTTGTATTTGTTCTAGCCCTTACTATACGTGGGCTGTATATCTACTATCTATATTTAACAGGAAAACTTTGGGATGGTTCATATGGTTTCTCCGACCATTCTTCTTATACGGAAGTTGGTGGAATACTCGTCCAACGGCCCGTAGATGCAGCGATAAGCTTGTTCTCTACGGCCGCTCTATATTTTTCAATAAAGTCCAGGGGTGTGTGGCGTCTATACTTTGGGATTGTGTTTGCACTCTCGGTTGGGATTACTTTGTTAAGCCTGACCCGATCACTTTGGATAGCGCTGATAATTTCCACAATTTTCGTGTTGTACCATTCTCGACTTCTAATTAAGGGGGTCCTATTTACTTTTATACTTGCCATCATTGCCATAGTGGTCGTGCGTGAACAGTATCAGCAGGAGTTTGAGGCTGCTATGTTTGTCATTGAGGCACGTGCAGTGCAGACGGAAACGCAAGTGGGAAGCGAAGTGGGTTCTTTAAGATTGATTGAGATTGAGGATGCGTTTAATCAGTGGCCAGTAAACATGGTAACTATATTTTTTGGAAGGGGGTTTTCAGCACCAATAGAAACGTATGAGCGTTTTGAGGATGGACTTGAACACACCCCCAAACAGTTTATACACAACTATCATGTGCTAGTTTTATTCAAGACAGGTCTGGTTGGATTTGCCTTGTATATGTTCTGCTTTTACTTTGCATGGAAGCAAGGGAATGTTGCTTTCCAATCCTTCTTAATCGGACTGTTCGTTCTTTTGGCTTTTCAGCCTTTTGTCTTGGCTTTCCATTTAATGGCAATGGCTGGGCTACTTTATGTGGCATTGGAGAGGGGGAGCTATGTTTGTAACAAGGAAAAAGGAATTGCGAAAAGATGAAAAGCGCTCAAGCTTGGCAAAAAACGACTGTCATAGTAGTAAATTACAATACGGCAGATTTGACAGTTGCATGCATTAGATCAATTCCTGAAACCATTCCAGTGATATTGGTAGATAACGCATCAGTTGATAATTCTGCTAATCGTGTGCGTAACGAGTTTTGTTCCCGCGAGAGCCCGCTTGTGATTATCGAGAATGAGTTCAACCTCGGGTTTGCGAAAGCGAATAATCAAGCCATTGATTATGTAACGACTGAGTATGTTTTTCTTTTGAACAGTGACACTTTGTTAAAAACTAACGAAATCGAAGCATTGACGATGTGGCTAGATGATCATCCTGAATTTGCCGCTTGTGGCCCACGACTTGTATACCCTGATGGCACCCCACAGCATTCTCCGTCACCGATACCCACACCCTGGATGTATGCAGTTAGATTTCTGGGAATAAAGCACTTCTTTCCTAGAAAAAAGCTTCGATACATTACTGCGCGACTTGGCCCCTTTCTTGGAGACTCAATCAACTCATACTTAAATTCAGGTGCGCATTTTACTGATACGAGTAATCAAGATCCTAGCTATGAATACATATCAGGAGCGGCATTTTTAGTTAGACGGAGTGTAATAGAGGAAGTGGGTAAGCTTGATGAGGGATATTTCATGTACCTAGAGGATGTCGATTGGTGCATCAGAATAAAAAGAGCTGGGTGGAAGATCGGCTTCGTTGATGCAGTTGAAATACTGCACTATGCTGGTGCCAGTTTCAAAGATAAAAAATACAAGAAAACATACCGTGCCGTGAGTCCTGAAAGTTACAAAAGTATAATGAGATACCTACATACATACTTCGGTGTTTTTGGGAGAAGTGTGGTGATGGCCTCAGTTTCAATTTCCTTAATTTTCCAAATGTTATCTATGGGCATCTTCTTCTTTATAAAGGGTGAGGGTGGTGGCCTAGTCAAAACACTCTTTAGTAACCTAATGACAATTTGGACTTATAGATTCGAGCGGAAGAGTTGAGAAAGGGAAAGCATGCACAGAAATCCGGAAGTATGCGAACGTGATCGAATAAGTAAGGTCTACTCCGATAGAGACAGCGCTGGCAGAGGTGGTTTATATGCTTGGCACAGACCAGAGGTAAGGCAACAAGATGCTGCGCGCAACTTAGCAATTAGCAGATTGTTAGGCGAAGCCTTTGGTGGTGATTTGTCGCAAATCGATGTTTTGGATATTGGCTGTGGCACGGGTGCTTTCTTGCGAACTCTGACGGAGTGGGGGGCGGATCCGTACCGTTTAACTGGCACTGAATTTTTACCCGATCGATTAGAGATCGCTCGGCAAATTTCCGCACCTGAGATTAAGTGGCATTTGGGGGATTGCAGCTTTGCCAATAATGAAAATTTCCATCTAATTTCAACTAATACAGTTTTCTCATCAATTCTTGATGAGGAATCTCGTGTGTCTCTGGCGAATAAGATGTGGAATTTGTTGAAGCCGGGTGGCTGGCTTATGGTTTTTGATTTCCGATACAACAACCCTAGTAACCTGAATGTACGAAAAGTAACCCATAGTTCGCTGTGCAGTTATTGGCCAAATGCGATTAATGCTCATTATCAAAGTTTGTTGTTAGCACCACCTATTGCAAGACTGGTCGTCCCAAGATCGTATTTCATGGGCGAGCTTCTATCGTATTTCCCACTGTTACGATCACATTTTGTGTATTTTGCCCAGAAGAGCACCACATGATTCTGTTTGCTATTTCTGGTTTCTTTGCCTTGGCATATCTGTACTCCGGCTATGTTGCGTTTCTAAAGATTCTCGTCAATTTTCATCATTCGAGCAAAGTGGGTGCCAATACTAATTCTGCCGTACCGTCAGTTACTGTGCTAATTACCGTTTTTAACGAAGCCAAAGGTATTGAGGCACGTATTCAAAATGTTCTTGCCTGCGAATATCTTCAGGGCAAGCTTGAAATACTTATAGCATCAGATGGATCCACCGATGGGACGGATGACATCGTTAGAGGATTGGCGGATTCTCGGGTAAGTCTCTTCCGCCCTGTAGAAAGGAAAGGAAAAACAGATACACAGAATCAGGCGATTGCTACAGCAGTCGGCGAAATCATCATATTTACCGATGCTGATACCCAGTTTGATCCGCTGTTCCTGAAAGAAGTTGCGCGTGTCTTCAACGATCCGCAAGTAGGGGGAGTAGATGGACATTTGCTATTCTTGACAGAAACAGAGGACGGTGTCTCGCGTAGCCAGGGTTTCTATTGGCGGCAAGAGTTGCAAATCAGGCAACTTGAAAGTGAGCTAGGTATTATGGCGGTGGCCTCGGGGGCTTGCATGGCAATACGGCGCAGCTTGTTCCGCCCGATGCAGGCAACAGTGGGTGAAGACTGCTTGATTCCGCTTGATGTTGTGGATCAGGGTTTCAGGATGGTCCATGCGGACAATGCGCTAGCATTTGATCGCATGGAGCATGACCCGAAAAAGGAATTCAGGACTCGCGTCAGAATGACATTGCGCAACTGGCAGGGTACTTGGAGCTATCCGCATTTGCTCAACCCGCTGCGCCATCCTCACATTGCATTTGCATTGTGGTCGCATAAGATTTTGCGCTGGCTTTCGCCATTATTCTTGCTGATGTGGCTGATCGGCAGTGTTGTTGTTATTCAGCAGGGATATCTTGGTATGCTGGCCGCGTTACCGGGCATGCTGTTTATGGTGGCTGCTTTGCTAGGTGCGTTGCGATTGCCAGTGCCAGGAGTGTCTTTGGCATACAGTTTTTGTTTGGCCAATGCGGGATTTTTAGTTGGTGTAATTCGTGGAATACTGGGCAGCAAGGTGGCTGTTTATAAATAAGCTAACAGAGGTGTATGAACTATGTGGAAGGTGCAACTATTCAAACTCAACTTTGATAATCGTGAACGTGATGCGGTGGCTGATGTCGTAGCGGGTGGCTGGCTCACGATGGGGGAGCGCATTGTTAGTTTTGAGAATGCGTTTGCCGAGTATCTTGGTTCTGGGGCGCGTTGTGTGGCGGTGGCGAATGGTACGGCGGCACTGCATATGGCCCTGTTGGCGTTGGATGTTGGTGTGAATGATGAAGTGATTATCCCGGCATTGACTTTCGTGGCTGATGCAAACTCGGTGCGCATGGTCGGCGCAAAGCCGATATTGGCAGATTGTGCATCGCTTGCGGATTGGAATGTTTCGGCCGAAAGCATTGCGCGGAGGATTTCGCCTAATACCAAAGCAGTAATTGTGGTTCACTACGCCGGATTCCCTTGTGATATGCCGGCAATTTCCGCGTTATGCCAAGAGAGGGGAATTAAGTTGATCGAGGATGTTGCGCATGCACCGGGCGCCTTGGCTGCAGGTCAGAGTTGTGGAACATGGGGCGACATTTCCTGTTATTCATTCTTTAGCAACAAGAATCTTTCTATTGGCGAAGGCGGCATGGTGGTAACAAAGGATGAGAAGTTGTTTCAGCGCCTGTGCTACTTGCGCTCGCACGGGATGACGACCTTGACGCTGGATCGGCATAAAGGCCGTGCGATTACCTATGATGTAGCCGAACCGGGGTTGAATTACCGCATGGATGAAATGAGAGCGGCGATTGGGTTGGTGCAACTAGGAAAACTTCCTGCGGGCAATGCACGTCGAGCTGAGTTGACTGCGCGGTATCGCAATAATTTTCAGGGTTCTTTAGTGCAGATGCCATTTGCAGAGTTACGTAAGGAGGATATTTCTGCCTTCCATATATTGCCGGTGTTGTTGCCGGTTGATGTCAATCGTGTGGCGGTCATCGATGGACTTAAGGCTAAAGGTATTCAGTCGAGTATTCACTACCCGCCGTTTTGGAGCTTCTCTGGCTACGCAGGGTACTTTGATCCGAAAGATACGCCGGTGGCCGCAGAGATTTGCGGCCGTGAGCTGACTTTGCCGCTGTATCCGACGATGACGGACGAGGAAGTGGATTTGGTTACTTCTTCTTTGCTGGAGTGTTTGCAATGACGGTTGATCATCGCGTGTTGGAGTTGATTGGCCGAGATGAGCCTTTGTTTGATGCAGATGTGCAGCGGTTGCAAGGTGAATTGTCTGCGCTGGTCGCGGGAGCTCGGTTTTTGGTCATAGGTGGGGCGGGTTCTATTGGTCAGGCGGTAACACGGGAAATCTTCAAGCGAAAACCAAAAGTGCTGCATGTGGTTGATATCAGTGAAAACAATATGGTGGAGCTGGTGCGCGACATTCGCAGTACGCTGGGCTATATCGAGGGGGATTTCAGGACGTTCGCGATTGATTGTGGCAGCCGCGAATTAGAAGCGATGGTGGCTGCTGAAGGGCCATATGACTACGTGCTGAATCTCTCGGCCTTAAAGCATGTGCGTAGCGAGAAGGATCCCTTTACCTTGATGCGCATGGTTGAGGTAAATGTGTTCAATACCGTGAAGACTTTAGATATGGCTCGACAGATGGGTGCAAAGAAATATTTTTGTGTTTCCACAGACAAGGCGGCGAATCCGGTGAATATGATGGGGGCAAGCAAGCGCATCATGGAAATGTTTTTGATGCGTGAAAGTTTGACTCAGCCTATTTCAATGGCACGGTTTGCCAATGTGGCGTTTTCCGATGGTTCATTGCTGCATGGTTTCAATCAGCGCTTTGCCAAGCGGCAGCCGATTTCCGCTCCAAACGATGTGCGGCGCTATTTTGTGACACCGCAGGAGTCTGGGGAGTTGTGTCTGTTGTCGTGTTTGCTGGGTGAGAACAGAGACATATTCTTTCCGAAACTGAGTGAAAAATTGCACCTCATTACATTTTCGGAAATTGCGGTGCGTTATCTGCGCCAGTTGGGTTTTGAACCACATGAATGTGAAAGCGAAGACGAGGCGCGTGATCGGGCCGAGGAATTGATCGCCAACAAGCAATGGCCTTGCTACTTTTTCAAGAGTGATACAACGGGAGAGAAGGACTTTGAGGAGTTTTTCACCGACCGAGAGGATTTGGATATGGGGCGGTTTGAGAGTGTTGGTGTGATACGCAATCAACCTGTATTTGATGCAAAGAAATTGGACTATTTTGCAGATGGGATTGCCGTGATCCGTGGAAAGGCTACTTGGGAAAAAGCTGAAATTGTGGAGCTGTTCTTTGAGTTGTTACCGGAATTTGCCCATAAAGAAACCGGCAAATATTTAGATCAAAGGATGTAGTCATGCAGCGATTCTTTGACATTCTGTTTTCCGGTCTGGCGCTTGTTGCTCTTTCGCCATTATTCGTACCTATCGTGATTCTGTTGCGGTTGACTGGCGAGGGCGAGGTTTTTTTTCTGCAGGATCGGGTGGGCAAAGACGGCAAGCTTTTCAAGCTCTACAAGTTCGCGACGATGTTAAAAAACAGCCCGAATATGGGCACTGGCACCGTGACGATGAGAGGGGATCCGCGTATTTTGCCGGCGGGCAAGTTTTTGCGAAAAACCAAGATCAATGAGTTGCCGCAATTGCTGAACATCTTTTTTGGTGACATGAGCGTGGTCGGTCCGCGCCCTCAGGCTCAACGTTGCTTCAACGCATTCCCTGTCGATATGCAGGCGATTATCGTCAAGGTGAAGCCTGGACTGTCTGGTATCGGGCCAATCGTGTTTCGCGGTGAAGAGGATATTTTGTCTGGGCAGGCTAGTTCGCTAGAGTTCTATGACAAGGGTATTGCGCCCTACAAGGGGGCAGTGGAAGCGTGGTACGTCGATCACCAAACCCTTCTAACTTACTTCGCCGTGATCGCCGTGACGATGTGGGTAGTGATTTTCCCAAAGTCTAATCTTGTATGGCGTGTGTTTCATGGGCTACCAGTGCCGCCAGATGAATTGAAAGCCGCCCTCAACTATCCTCGCTAATTTCGTGATTATGGTCATTGCATTTTGAGCGGGACCGGGCGCAGGGCAATGTGACGCGCTTTTTGATCAAGAAAGAAAAAGGGGACGCTACCCTTTTCCACATAAAGGGTAGCGTCCCCTTTTTTCCTTTTCCACATAAAGGGTAGCGTCCCCTTTTTGGAACGACGAATTGGACTTAATCAGAGATTCCTTAGTATTTGAAGCGTTCTTCGTTTGGCTTGTTGATGCTGGATTTATGGGTGATCTGGCGCGGGGTGTTAGAAACAGGTTCAAGGTGAAATGGGCAAGGTTCAAGTTAAAGGCGGCAAACAGGGGTAAGGCCCGAAATTATTGAGCAGAGTGGGGGCGTTGAGCCATAACAGGGGTGGGCTGCGCCGGTTGTTGGATGGGCTGGATTGCCGCGTTGCTGCGCTCCTCGCAATGACGCGGTCGGCAGCACCGCTTGTTTGTGAACCCCCATTTCTTGACTGTTCGTAACCGATTGGTTACAGTTGGACCATGTACACAATTAAACGCACCGATGAGTTTGCTGCTTGGCTTGACGGACTGAAAGACCGCGTGACCCGTGTCCGCCTTACTCGCCGGATTGACCGGGCAATGTGCGGTAACTTTGGCGATGTGAAGCCGGTCGGCGAAGGTGTTTTTGAAATGCGCGAGTTTTTCGGTGCGGGCTGGCGCATGTACTACATTCAACGCGGAGACGTGGTGATTGTGATGCTGGGTGGCGGTGATAAATCCACGCAGTCCGCAGATATTGCCAAGGCCATCAAATTGGCCGCAACCTATGAGGAATGAGCTATGACCAAGAAAATCAAAATTGCCGACTTGCCTGACTTCGATCCTGCCGAACATCTCAAGGATGAGGCGGACATTGCTGCTTATCTGACACTGGTTATCGAGGAAGGCGATCCTTCCGAATTGCCTCACGCGCTGGGTGTGATCGCCCGTTCGCGCGGCATGACTGAAATTGCCAAGGATTCTGGTCTCAGTCGTGAGGCGTTGTATCGTGCGCTGCGTTCTAATGCACAACCGCGCTTTGACACGGTAAGCCGTGTCTGTGCGGCACTCGGCGTGAAGCTGGTGGCGCAACCCGTTCACTCCGTTTGAGTATAAATGGGGCGCTACCCTCCGTGCGGTTGTGGCGATTTAAAGAATGCTTGGCAAGTCCCGATTTCCATACTACCCGCTCAATCCGAACGCTGTCACCCATGACTCGGAAGAGAATAGCGTAGTTGCCGACGGTTGCTATACGCGCTTCATCCCCAATATCTGGGCGAAGCTGGTAGGCCAATGAGCTATTCTGTATCTCGGTAAACTTCGAGCGAATTTTCTTGATAAATGTTACCGCGCGCCGTGGATTGTCTTGAGCGATAAAGTCTGCAATTTCGTCCAAGTCGCCTTCAATGAAGCGCGAAAACTTGAGTTGCATCACTTTGATGTACTCGTACCTTCAGCGATAGCTTGATACTTGCGCTCAAGCCGATCAAGGACTTCATCTGGCGAGATGTCAGATGTATTGTCGTTCAGTGCATAAATGATCTCTCGCCATATTCAGTTTCATCTGCAAACATTGCTGTCTCACTTCCCGTGCGTTGTGTTATCTGGGGCGGGGGGCTGAGCCGGTTGTTTGATTGGAATTTAGCTTTTGTTAGCTAAGATTGCCTTCAAGTCCTTGAGCAACAAGAATAGGTGAAATGGGTCTGTCTCGCTTGGCTCAAATTCCCAGTTCAGATACCACTGACGGGCATCATCATCCTTGGCATGAACAAGCAGTGCGCGGATGCCTGCGATGTCTGCTGCTTGGGTTGTACGTAATAATGCATCCTTGAGTAATGCTCGTCCAAGCCCCACGCCCTGGTGTTTCAGGTCAACTGCTAATCTGGCCAGGATCATGACGGGTACCGGGTGGCGCGCCATGCCCTTGAGAATTCTGGGAGCTGCGTTTTTTGGCTCAACGCTGCCGACGGCGAGGCTGTAAAATCCAACCACCACCCCATCTTGGCAGCACACATAGGTCTGTGCGCTGTTGGCCTTTTGGTTGGTCAGTGCAAAGCGTTGTAAGTATTGATTGAGCGCCGGTTGTCCGGAATCGAAAATTTGGACGTTGTCGCTGGCCACAAGCTTGCGGACCGAATTGTAGGACGCTGAACTCATCCAAGGAGCCCCGGCTCATTGAGTAGATTTTTGAGCTTGGGCTTAGGGTTGACGGGATGATCCAACGCAGCTTGAAACGCGTCCCACTTGTCTGGAGGCAGTTCAAAGCGCAGCCGGTCGGCGAGCGTTTGGTTGGCGGCAATAATCCCCGCCTCCAACAAAAATTCACTGACGTTTTTGTGAGAAGCGCGAGCGGCTTCCTGTAGCAGCAGCTTGACCGCGGTGCTGGCGCGCACATCAATGCGTTCGGATTTGGAATGAATAGCGACTGACATAGATGTCTCCTCTTTGAAGGATTTTATGATACCGTACGGACATTGTCACGACAAGTATTTTTTTACATGAAAAGGGGACGCTACCCTTTTAATGTGCTATTTTGACGTCATGCCCAGATTGCCCAGAACCGTATTTGCCGGACTTCCTCATCACGTGACCCAGCGCGGTAATCGGCGTGAACCCATTTTTTTCTCCGATGGCGATCGCCAGGCATATCTGTCGTGGCTCAAGGAATACGCGGACAAGCATCAGGTTGAAGTGCTTGCTTATTGCTTGATGACAAACCACATTCACCTGATCGCTGTCCCCGAAAGTGACGATGGGTTGATGCGTGTATTGAAGCCGTTACACATGCGCTATGCCCAGCGCATCAATCGGGAACGGGGCTGGAAAGGGCATCTTTGGCAGGGCCGGTTTTTTTCTTCACCTTTGGATGACGCTTATCTATGGGCGGCGCTGCGGTATGTGGAATGTAATCCGGTAAGGGCGGGGATGGTGCAACGAGCCGAAGATTTTCCCTGGTCAAGCGCTGCGGCACATTGCGCTAACAGATCAGACGGTTTGTTGGATGCTGAATCTGCATGGGGTAAAAAATTTTCAGCAATCGACGATTGGTCTGCGTGGCTGGCGGTGACGGGCGAAACTGAAGAGGTCAAGATATTGAGGCAAAATGCTGATAAAGGTTTGCCTTGTGGTAGCAAGGACTTTGTTCAACGTTTGGGTATGAAAGTTGGACGCATGTTGGAGTACCGCCCGCAAGGCAGACCGAGAGCAGAAAAAGGGTAGCGTCCCCTTTAAACAGAAAAAGGGTAGCGTCCCCTTTAAAAAACTCCCTTTAAACTTGGAATTTTGATGATGAGAATCGACGATCCCGTTTTATTGCTGTTGTTTCTGTTTGCCGCGATGTCGCTGACGTTGCTGGCGATGCCTTGGGTGATCCGGCTGGCGCATCGGGTTGGCGCAGTGGACCATCCGGATGTGCGCAAGGTGCATAGCCATGCGATGCCGCGCATGGGCGGGTTGGCGTTCCTGTTCGGGTTGTTTGTGTTGCCGCTGTCGATGTGGTCAACCTTCGACATGCAGGTGCACCCCGACTTGCTGGGTTTTTTGATCGGTCTGGCGGTGGTTGCCGCGACGGGGATGGCGGACGACATTATCGGTATTTCGCCCAAGTGGAAATTCCTCGGCCTGATTCTGGGTTCGGTTCTGTTCGTGCTGATCAGCAATACGGCGATTCATGACCTGGGTAATCTGTTTGCGTTGGGCACGGTTGAAACCGGTCTGTTGGCGGTGCCGATCACGGTGCTGGCGATGGTCGGTTTTGTGAACGCCTTGAATCTGTCGGATGGTCTCGACGGGCTGGCGGCCGGGATTGCCCTGATCGCGGTGTTTTTTCTGGGGTTCTTTTCTTTGCAGGCCGGCGATCCGCTGTGCCTGGCGATTTCTGCGGTGCTTTTTGGCGGGATGGTCGGTTTTTTATATTTCAATTCGCATCCGGCCCGGGTGTTCATGGGCGATACCGGCAGTCTGGTGCTGGGCTATGTGCTTGCCGCGATTTCGCTGCTACTGATCAAGGCGCATGGTGCCGGTGATACCGCTGCGGTTTCTCCGGTCATGATGGGGGTGTTGCTGGCGCTGCCGCTGAGCGACACGCTGTATGTGATGGGGCAGCGAATCAGGGAGGGGAAAAAACCGTTCTCTCCAGACAAGACGCATTTTCATCACCGTTTGATGGGGCTCGGGTTTACCCACAGCGGGGTGGTTGGGACGATTTATTCGCTGATGGTGGTGTATGGCATCGCGTCGATTGCGCTGATGAGATTTCCCGCCTGGCTGCAGTTGCTGGCCTTGCTTGCGCTGGTCGGGGGTACGTTCGGTGTGTTGCGCCTGCTCGAAAAATCGGGCTTGCGCATTCACTTCGAAGAGGCGGCGCCGGCAACGGTTGCGGTGCCGGTTCGATCATGGCGATGGATGCCTGCCATCACCGGCGAGTCGATCCCATATGTGACCTGGTTCATTCCGCTGTCGTTGGTGTTTCCGGCGCTGTCGATCGATGTCGGTGGGGCTATGCGGATAGTGGTGATCGCGTCGATCGCGTTGGCCTTGCTGCTTTACCCCTGGAAAAAAGCGCGCGATGCGACCTGGTCGAACGGGATTTTTTATCTGCTGGTCTTTACGCCGATCCTCTGTATCAACTGGCTGGGCGGCGAGGTGGTGAAGGATTATCTGGTTTATGTCGCCATCTTTCTGGCGGTGTGGGTGGGGCTCAAACTTTACTATGCGCGTCATGCCCGCATCTTCCTTTCCACGGGGCTGGAGGTCTTGCTGATTCTGCTGTCATGGGCCGGCCCATGGCTGGTGGTCGAGTTTCGACTGGTTGATGCGGCGGCGCAAATGTCGTTGTATCTGACCAGTTTGCAGTCGCTGGTTTTTCTGCTGGCGACGAAGGTCGTGTTGCGCCGCCAGGCATCGCGCAACCGGCAGTTGCTGATCGCGTTGCTGGCGCTGAACTGCCTGCTGTTTATTTGACTTCGTAGTTTTTGCGGAATTTGAACAGCGGGCCGATGCAGGCGCCCGCCGTCAGGAACCAGAAAAAGTCTTCCAGCGGGATGAAGAGAACGAAATATCCGGAGAGTTTTTCAAACGACCAGGTGGAGGCCACCCAGCCGGGGGTGATCAATTCCGGGATGCCGAAGAAGGCCAGCGTCAGCACAATTCCGAGCAGACCGCTGAACGCCGCGTTGGCGAGCAGGTCGGGGCGCAGGACGAGCATCCACAGTGTGGCGAGGCCAAAGGCCAGAATGGTTGCGGTAAACGAATGCATGCCGAACAGCAGGGTGCTGCCAAAAAAAATCGCGCAGATGGCAAGCGCGATATAGCGGAAGCGAAAATGTGGCCGGTTCTCCGGCCGCGGCTGCAAGGTTTTTTTCAGCAGCACTTCGTAGCCGGTCGCGACTGCGCCGGAGAAGAAAAAGCCGAACATGAAATCCTCGACCCCGATCAGGGTGCCGGTGATCGTTGTTGGATGCCACCAGTCCGAGACATAGACGAACTCCGACAGCACCCCGCCGATGCCGAACAGGATCGAGACTTTCAGCATCTGTGTCCTGAGGTCCGGACGCAGAAAGTAGAAGGATGCCCAGCAGGCGCCCACTGCCAGCGTGCCAATCAAATAGCTAAAGTCGTAGCATTCACTCATGTAGTTTTTGCGTAGTGTGCGGGCTTGCCATCAGGCTGCGCATTCGCATCCATGGCGCGTCATAAAGGCCCGGATTGTAGTGGGATGACCGGCTCGAAGCAAATTCGGTAATCCGCCCGCCCGGTGTGCGGTGCGTGTGTCATGCCCCGGCCAGACTGGTACTGATTGGCTCGTCATCATGCTGTAATCGACCACCGTTCGGGCAGCCCTTGCGTTCAGAATTTTCGCGGAGTAATCTCCGCACCGTCCGCGCTGATTTGTTGGCCGGGGTCATTTTCAGGGGGGGGATGATGGCGCGCGTCAAAATGATTTCGCAGGTTGCTGCATTGGTCGGTGGCGTCCTTTGTCTCACGGCTTTGCAGGCAGAAACACTGCCGTCCTCTGCTTCAGCCCAAGCCGCCCGGCCAAAATCTCCCGAACTGATCCAACTCGAGCTGCGACAAAATCAGCAGGCTATGGCCGAAGCGGCTGCGCGGGCCGAAGCGGAGGCACGTGCCAAGGCGGAGCAGGAAGCGAGCGCGCGAGCCGAAGCCAAAGCCAGAGCCAAACAGGCGGCGCGCGAAAAGCAGTTGAGCGATGCAACCTCGTTGATGAATGCCGGTAAACCGGCGGATGCTTACGCTTTACTGTTACCGAACGAGTTCGAGCGGGCCGGTGAAGTGCGTTTCGATTACCTGCTGGGAATCGCCGCACTGGATAGCGGCAAGCCTGACAAGGCGACATTGGCCTTGGAGCGCGTGCTGGCCGTCGATCCGAACTATGCCGGTGCCCGTCTGGATATGGCGCGGGCATATTATCAATTGGGCGACTTGGCGCGGGCCAAGAACGAGTTCAACCTGGTGATGAAGCAGGATCCGCCCGAAGCGGCACGCGCCACCATTAAGAAATATCTGGATGCGATTCGGGCCTATGAGGAAGCGAAAAAAACCCGTTTCACCGGGTATCTTGAAGGAACGCTGGGACACGACAGCAATATCAACGGCGCGACGAGCCAGGCGCAGATTCCTGTTCCGGCATTTGGCAATCTGGTCTTCACCCTCAACCAGTCCAGCCTGGAAACAGCCGATACTTATGCCGGTTTTGCCGGCGGACTGGAAGTGAACCATCTGCTCAGTCCGGTATGGGGAGTATATGCGGGCACTGATCTGCGGACCCGTTCGCATGCCAGTCACAGGGAATTCAACAATGCCGATCTGGCGGCGCGTGCCGGTTTTTCCTACTCACGCAACGAGGATGTTTTCCGCTTCGGCTTCATGGGAGATCAATATCGCTTTGGCAGGGGATACGAGCCGGAGCCTTACCGTTACGGCACGGGTTTCAATGCAGAGTGGCGCCACCCGGCCAGTCCGAGCGACCAGCTGACGCTGTTTGGCCAGTTCACGCAGAACCGTTTTGTGACCACCGGCATGACAGTGCAGGATCACGACCTGACCTTGATGGGCGCAAGCTGGTTGCATGTGCTCGGCAATGGCAAGTCGGTGGTTTACGGCAGCTTTGTCGGTGGGCGCGAGTCGGCGGTTGCTCCGGTAACTTCGACCAACCCGAATGGCGGCAGACCGGATGGAGACAAGACCCTGTTTGGATTGCGTGCGGGCAGCCAGATCACCTGGAATGAATCATGGGATTATCTTGTCGGGGTCGGAATTCAGAGCGGGAAATACAGCAGGGAGAATCTCGCCTTCATGGCCCAACGCAGCGATACCACTTGGGATTTGAGCGCAGGTGTGAATTGGCATTGGGACAGCAACTGGACGGTGCGATCGCAACTGGCGGTCTCCAGTAACAAGTCCAACATCCCGGTGTACAGCTTTGACCGAAACGATATTTCAGTGGGAATCCGTCGCGACTTCAAGTAAGTAATGAATATTGCCTTTGTGAGGTGTGCCATGAAAAACAGCAAATTGCTTTTGGGTCTTTCCGGGTTATTCGTGTTGGTGCTGCAAGCGGGCCCCTCCCTGGCTGCGACGGCGGGCTATACGCAATTTGTGATGGGTCAGGTCACCCTCACGACGGCAGGCGGAGCAAGCCACGCCCTGCAGAAGGGTGAAGCGATCAATGAGGGCGACACCATCAGCACTTCGCGCACTGCCTCCGCGCAAATCAGGATGCAGGATGGCGGCTTTGTTGCGGTTCGGCCGGATACCCAACTCAAATTCGACAGCTTTGTCTTTTCGGGCAAGGCCGGCGCGCCGGAGCGCAGCTTCTTCTCGTTGTTCAGGGGTGGCTTCCGCGCGGTGACCGGGTTGATCGGTCGGATCAAAAAACAGGATTACCGCATCACTACACCGGTAGCCACCATCGGTGTGCGCGGCACCGACCATGAATCCATCTATCTGCCCGCTGCCATTCCCGGTGCATTGGCTGGTGCATACAGCAAGGTCAATATCGGCGAGACTTCGCTAACCACGAACAGAGGCACGATCAATGTGCTGCCCAACCAGATGGGCTTTGCCGGCGGATTGAACCAGGCACCCCAGTTGCAGCCGATCAATACCGTCATCTTTACCGTTGCTGCTGCGCCAACCAAGACCATCAAGGAAAGCAAAGAGGCGCGTAAAGAGGGCGACACGCAGAAACCGCAAGTCGCCGCAGACGCGGGAAATGGCAAGCCGGAAGAATCGAAAACCGAAAAATCCGAAGCGGTTGAACCGGTTCGTGCAATCGCAGTCGTGGACAACACCAAGCTGGCGGAAAATGTCCGCACGACTGCCCCCTCAACTTCCGCCGCGCCGGAAAGCAAAACTGAAACAGAAAGTCTGGCCGCACCGAAAGCGCCTGCAGCAGTTCTTTCAGTCAAGGCGTCGAGTGGCAGTTTGGTGCTCGACATCACTGAAGAAACAGTCAAGTCAGGCAATACCACGGTATCGATTGAAGAGGGTATTTATTCCGTGCAGGCCCAGACAGCGGCCGACGCGGCCCAGGTTGCGGCAAATGCGGCGAATGCGGCAAAGGTCGCCGCGACCAGCGCGAACACCACGTTGCAGGCCATCGCAACAGTCGATACGGCACCAGCGACGACGGCCAAAACCACGGCAAGCAGCACTATCTCTACTGCCACACCGCTGGTCACAGCCGCGCTTGCCCTGCCGTCGGTGAGTGCGGGGACAACGCCTGCTACAGCACAAAACAAAGCCACGACCGCTGTCTCGCAGACGTCAACGGCGGTCACGGCATTCGCCGCCAACGGGGCCTTTGCGGATTCCACCGCCGCCCCGGCAAAGACCGCAACCGAGACGGCCAACACCGCTTTGCAATCGGCCAATACGGCATTACAGACCGCCGCAACCACGGTCACGACGCGAAACACCGCGTTAACGAATGCAAAGACGGCGGCGAATGCCGCGCTGGTTAGTGCGAACAGCAATCTGACCACAGCCACCAGTAACCTCGCCACGGCCAATACCCAGAACAACACCATCACCACGGCACAATCTGCTGCTAGCGCATTATTGAGTACAGCCAATGCCGCCGCCTCCGCCGCGAATACGGCGGCGCTGGATGCCCAGGCTGCTGCCGATCAAGCCGCTGCTCTGCAGGCGGCAGGCGATCTGACCGGCGCAGCCGCACAGTTGGTGATTGCGCAAAATCAACTGGCCATCGCGCAAACCAAGCGGGCCAGTGCATTGACTGCCCAAACATCCCTGGCAACCAAGTTGGCCAATGCCCAGACCGCATACACGTCCGCCAGCACGGCGGTGACGACTTCACTCAGTGCCGCCAATGACGCCAACACGGCTGCAACGACCGCACAGACCCAGGCTGCCAATGCGAATACTGACTCTTCCGCAGCCAACACGGCATTGGCAACAGTTACCAGCCAGTCGCCAATTGTGAACACCAATGCCGCTACCGTGGCGGCCAACGCGCCGATCGCCGCGTACAACAATCCGAATGTGGTCACACCCAACCGCTTTATTGGGGTGTTGAAAACGGTAGTGGCACCCGCAGCCAATCAATATATCGAGGGCGGTGGCCCGGGGGACGCATTTACCGGCGTGGGGACGGCGAATACCAGCTTCGTTCTGGATGGATCAGGCAACCTCGTGGAGAGCCGCCACACCTGGTATGAGGAATCCGCTGCTTCAACGGCGACCACGCAGGTTATTGTGCCCGACGCGAATGTGAAGAGAACAGGCGGCACTGCGGTTCAATCCGAAACGTTCAAGCTGACCGATAGCAGCATCTATGGTGGGCGCTGGACGGGCGGTAGCATCACCGTGACTGACAATGCTACAGCCGTTGCGCCGTTCACCCGCAACTTCGGCGCGACCAGCGAGCACTGGGCGATCGTGCTGGCACCCACCGCTGGTTATGTGCAGGCTTTGACCGGAACTACTGCTTACACCAAAGTGGCGGCGACATCGCCGACCGATGCGTCGGGCACTGCCGGCGTGTTGAATACGGCAACCTTGAGCGCGAACTTCACCAGCCAATTGGTGAGCGCAGCGCTGAACCTGACCATCAGTGGCAAAACGCTGGATGTGCAGGCGCTCAACATGGCAATCAACGGCTTTGGTTTCAGCAGCGCGAGCGCAATCAGTCCGACGTGTACGGGCTGTGCCACGACCTACTATGCTTATGTCGGCGGGATGTTTGCCGGCGATGCTGCGGCGAGTGCAGGGGTGAGCTACACCTTGTGGACCGGCGCAGCGCCGGGCGCAACCACGTCGGCGACAGACCTGATCCAGGGGCTGGTGGCGTTCAATACGGCGACTCCTCCCACCTTGCAGGCATTTGACGTTGCGGCACAAACCGCAGCAACAGCGGCGGCAGCTGCCGCCACAGCGGCGCAAACGGCAGCCACAACAGCGGGAACCGCCAATACGACCTTGACGGGCATTGCGCCGGTCAGCACTACACCCGCGACAACGGCAATCGGTACCGCGACGACGGATATCGGAAGCGCAACAACTGCAGTGGGGGTTGCTGCCGCACTGTCGCCGGCCGATGCGACGGCGGCCGCGAACAATGCAACTGCGGCGGCGGCTGCGGCGGCCGATGCGGCTGCACTGGCAGTAGCGGCACAGAATGCGTTGACCTTGAACGGTACTTTTGCGGATGCTACCGCCACACCGGCCAATACCACGGTTCAGTCAGCCAACACGACAGCTCAAACAGCGAAGACTGCCGTGGAATCCAATGCAACAGCGGTGATTACGAAAAATTCAGAACTAAGCACCGCTCAGACAGCGGCGACTACCGCGCTGGCTGATGCCAATACCAGCTTGTCCACAGCCAACACGACAGTGGGTACGGTCGCGGCATTCAATTCAACCATCACTGCGGCACAAGCTGCCGCCGCTACGTCGTTGAGTGCTGCACAAACGGCTGCGACCGCTGCGCAGGCGGCTGCGACCGCTGCGCAGGCGGCTGCGACACAAGCCGCAACCCTGCAAGCAGGCGGCGACCTGGTTGGCGCGCAGCAGCAACTCGCTATTGCGCAGGAGCAACTCGCTATTGCGCAAACAGAGCAAACCAATGCACAAACCAAGCAAGCTGCAGTTGCTGCACAATTAACCAGTGCCCAGGCCGCACTAGCGTCTGGCAACACGGCGGTGGCGGACGCCACCACATTGGCGGGCACGGCGGCCGCGAGCGCCGTCAGCGCACAGACGCTGGCTACTGCCGCCGGCACGGCGGCAACGGCGGCAAGTAATGCCCTGAATGCGACTGTCAGCCAACTGGCGCTGGTGAATTCCAACGCGACCACCGTGGCGGCCAACGCGCCGATCGCCGCGTACAACAACCCGGCCGTGGTCAGCAATAATTTCATGGGCCATCTGACGATGCCCGCACCGGCAACGCCGAGTGGCTACAACATTATCGCGAATGAAATTAACAGTCCGCTACAGTCCAACACGCAATTCGTGCTGGATGGCAACGGCAGCCTGGTGGAAATGCGCGATTCTCCCTTCGAGATTCGGCCTGTTCAGTCAGCGGCCATCACCTCGATCACGAATGCGAACGTCAAGTGGAGCGGCGGTACCGATGCCGACACTTTCAAGTTGGCAGATAACAGTATCTATGGCGGTCGCTGGGTCGGCGCCACGGTGACGGTGACGGATTTGGCTACGGTCTCCCCTGTTGCCCCATTCTCGCTGACCCCGGCCAACAGTTTGTGGGCGGTGGTGTTGCCGCCCGCGACGGGTTACGTGCCGACGCTGATCGGAACGACCAGCTACACCGAGATTGCAGCGACCCAACCGTTCGATGCAGCAGGCCACGTTGGTACGCTGACCAGCGCGACCTTGACGGCGGACTTTACCAGCCAGTTGGTCAATGCAGCACTCAATTTGACCATGCCTGCAGCCAGCAGCATGGCCGGCACTTATGCGATCGCCTCAAGCAATATGCCGATTGACGTCAATGGCGGCTTCGGCGGAGGTGCTGCGTTCTCGGTTATCAATTGCACCGGAACGTGTGCCGCCACCGGCGCGGGTGGCTATAGCGCGAATGTCGGCGGCACGATTGCCGGAACAGCCGCAGCGAGCGCCGCCCTGGGTTACGACATCTGGCCGACCGTGACAGCAGGCTCGCCGGTGACAGATCTGGTGCAAGGCTTGGTCGCGTTCACCGCAGACACCACGCCGAGCGGTCCGACCTATCCTGCTGCGGGCAACTGGTTTAGCTATGTACGCGGGATCGCCGGCACAACTGGTGCGTGGCAAAGGGCAGGCATGAACAACAACGGCACCCTGCCAAATACCAGCTTCGTGCTGGATGGGGCAGGCAATTTGGTCAAGTTGCTGAACGACTTTTATATTGAACGTTATGAATGGAACAGTGGGGTACCTGCAGCAGTCTATTACCCCGATGCCACCATCGTGCACAGCGGTGGAGCGGTGGCTGACCGCTATCAGCTTCCCGATGGCAGTCTGACCATAGGCCGCTGGGAAGGCGGACAGTTGATCATTACCGACAACACCAGCGTGCAGCAGCCGCAGTTAGTAAAAGATCTGGGCGCTACTAGCATGATTTGGGGCCTGGCATCACCGGTTCCGGGCAGCATCTCGCATTCCCTGATTGGCACTGCCAGTTACACCATGCAAGGTGCCACGTTGCCGACTGACTCGTTTGGCCATACGGGTTCGATCACAAGCGCGAGCGTAACGGCAGACTTCACCCGCCAGACGGCCGATGCCAGCGTTTCCTTGAGCATTTTCAATCAGAACTTAACGTCAACCGCGACGGCTGTGCCATTCAATTATGGGGATAGTATCGATTTTTATGCGGCTGACGAGAGCGGGTTGCCGCCAATCATTATCTGTACCGGAACAGGGTGTTCAGGCGTCGGCTATAGCGGTGTTTTGTCCGGTGTGTTTGTTGGTGATGCAGCGGCAGGCTTGGACCTGAAATATCGCTTCTGGCCCACTGCCTCGGCCAATTCGCTGGTGGTCGATGTCATTCAAGGAGCAATTGCATTAAGTTCGGGCACCGCGCCGACCATTGGGTCTAACCCGCCCGCAGGCGACTATGTCGCCGATTTTGTGGCGCATGTTCCGGTGGGTGATGTTTATCCGGGATATACCATGGCGTGGTCTCTCGATAATCCTGCCATGACCGAGACCAGTATCCTGCTTGACGGTTCGGGAAATATGGTCAGGTTGTTAGGCGCTACGTTCGAAGAGCCGGGCGCTCCTAATAGTCCGCCACTGGTTTCGATCTCGGACGCGACTCTAACCTGGAGTGGCGGAACGGCCGCCGAAAAATACCAGACATCTGGCGGGAGCATTATTTTCGGCCGCTGGCAAGGCGGCAGTCTGAATGTAACCGACAATTCTGAAGCAGTCGCGCCATTCTCGATCAGCCTGGCGCAGACCGGTGGCATGGCAGGCCCGGCCAGCAGCCTGTGGCTGTATGGGAATTTGTCGGCATCCACCCTGGTTCAGTCATTGATAGGGACGACAACTTACATCAAGACAGCCTCGACCGCGCCATTCGATTCGCTGGGCAATACGGGGACACTGGACAGCGCGACACTGGAGGCGAATTTCACCAATCAGTTGGTGAGCGCCACCTTGGGGTTGACCATAAACAGTCTGATGTTTGGCGTGAACGCAACCATGCCGATCGGCGCGTTCGATCCGAGTGGTTTCGAGACCTCGCCCGCCTATCCGGCCACGGTCACTTGCGGCGCATGCAGCTTCAATTACAAGAGCGCAGGCTTGGGCGGCGCATTCGCCGGAACCACGGCGTCCGATGCGGTACTGGGTTACGGCATCGCCCTCTGGGATACATTAACGCCATATGATGCGCCGGCTTCGAACATCATCTCCGGTTATGTGGCGTTCAATACCGCCACACCGCCGACCATCGGGCCCGCCAAAGCCTACACCCCGAATCATGTGGCAGTGGAGACTGCAGGGCAATTCGGTTTCGGCGAATGGATCTTGGCCAATCCGGCGGACTTGGTTTACGTTCCGGGCGGGACTTCGACTAGCGGCGCCTTGACCAGCATGACCTTCCGCGATTTCGGCGGCGGTAGCGACTATGTCTCCACTACAACGATCAGCGGCGGCACGGCTACCAGCGCCGATGCCGCGAACGGTATCGAGTACGGCCAGTGGTCCGATTACACTGGGATTTCGCAAAACTTTTCCTGGAATTTGGGCGGTAGCAATGAGCAATCCGCTGGCTGGATGTACGGGCCGGAGGGATATCTAGAATTAGCGTATCAGCCGGTAGCAACTTCGCTGTCGGGCGCGATGGCAGCAACGTTCACATACCAGCTGGATGGCGCCACCGCTCCGAAAAGCATGAACACCCTGCTGACGGGTACGCTGACCGGTGCCACGCTTACTGCTGATTTCATCGCTATGACGGTCAGTGCGAATCTGGCCCTGACCATGCCGGGTAGTGAAAATTGGGCAGCCAGCATGACCGCGCAGCCGATCAGTGGAATTAATTTTGGTGGGCAGCTGACCGTTGATTACGGGCTGGGCGTCACGCCGGTGGTCTGTGCGACCTGCGGCGGCTATTTGAACGGCATGTTCACCGGGCAAAATTACGCCGGAGCCATTCTGTCGTACGACGTATATGCCGATTTCACCAACGGTGGGGACACGTTGCAAGGCGATGTCGCGCTGTCACGGAATTACACTGGCAACTCCAATCCTGTGGTAACGAATGGCGGCACTGCACCGACAGGAAACATCGTGGTGGCAAGCAGTAATAGCGGCGTCAACACCTACCCAGGTGCCAATGTCACGACGACGGGCAACCTGTTGACCTCGTTTGGTTTGAGTGGGGGTGGATTTAGCAGCACGAACACGGTGACCTGCGTGAGTTGCACCACCAATCCATCCGGCCAGGTGGCGACCAGCGGCATTTATTACGGCACCTGGGATGAGGGTACGTACAGTGCGTCCTTCAACAACACCTTCCCTGCCGGCGTGCTGCCACCGAGCTATTGGATCACCGGGCCGGAGGCCGGACCGTTGTATCTGCCGGAAGCCCTGACCGGAACAGCGAGTTACATTTTCAATGCCGGACAAGTGACCAATAGCAATGGCGCGGCCGGAATAGTGGAAGGCACAACTACCTTGGCACTGGATTTCAACATGCAAGCGGTGGGCATCAATCTGGATGTCAGCATTGCGGATACCGCCACGACGCCCGTGACCCACGCTTGGAACGCCAAGACTTTGCCGGGTGATGAGGCCTTGTTGACGGCTGGCATGGGATTGGGGGGCGGCGTTTTCCGGGCCTCTTCCAACAACAACGGCAACGGCTCCGGCCTGTTGACCGTGACGGTGGATAACGGGACGACCCCTGCGACGATCTACAACGCCGATATCAACGGACAACTCACCGGGGTCGGCCTCAACGGCGCGATCATGAGCTTTGGGTTGAGCGGCCTGTTGAATACAACTTCGCCGACCTTTGAAAGCATCAACGGCGTGGCCGCGTTCACGGGAACGGCAAAAGATGTGGCGACCGCGCACCGCTATGTCGGAATCGCGTTCTATGAACCCTTTGCGGCCGTGCCGCAGCCGTTATTCGGCTTCTATGCCAATAATTCCTCACGGATCACACAGAACGGGACGGGCAATCTGACCCAGTTCGATATGCTGATCACGAGCAACAACGGTGGTAACAGTTCGATGACCTTTGCCAACAATACCGCCACGCTGACCGATCATGGGACAGATGCAACGAGCGGGATCAGTTGGGGACGTTGGGCTGGCGGCACGTTCAATGCCACGGATCGGGTCACCGGCAGCGTTACGCCGGTGACGAATGCCGACAGCCTGCACTGGATCGCAGAATCGGCAGCTACGGCGGCTACGACCTTGCCGCTGGTCGGAACTTACACCTACGTCAATGCGGGCGGCACCACGCCAACGGATAACACGGGTGTCATCGGCACCTTGAACTCGGCCACGCTCACGGCTGATTTCACGGCGCATACGGTGAATATGGGCGTGAACGTTACGGTGGCGGGGGCGACACTGGATGCCGTTGCCAACAATGCGCCGATCATTCAGCGCACCGGGTTCTATGCCTCCAGCCAGGAACCACCATCCAGCACATCGCACCTGGCCGTGACCTGCAGCGGCGGGACGGCCTGCAGCACAACGCTGGGCGGATCCATGTTCGGCAAATTCACCGGGGCCAATGCGATCGGCGCGGTGATGACCTATGGCTTGCAAAACGGCAACAGTGCGGTCTCTGGTGTGGCGGCGTTCCACCAATGAGTGGGAGTATGCCTGCAAACTGCCGTGTATCGAGCTGAATCCGGAAAGCCCAGTCAGAT
>Ga0210034_1000759_pt1 | contig 32424 bp, 28 predicted proteins | sample CryGeymeta201505_FD_185466 | JGI IMG/M metagenome (GOLD analysis project Ga0210034, IMG submission 185466) | Groundwater microbial communities from Crystal Geyser aquifers in Utah, USA - Crystal Geyser metaG 2015-05 (SPAdes) (version 2) | ecosystem: Environmental > Aquatic > Deep subsurface >... | reverse complement strand
TCGAATCCTACTCGGCCCACCTTAAGTCAAGACTCCCATTTTGGGGGTCTTTTGCGAATAAAGAATATGGCTCTTTAAATTTAATATTAGTCAGTTTTCCGTCTTTCACTTCGGCGTTCCAAAGTATGTTTTTTATTATTTCTCTTTGCTTATTTGGTTTAGCTTCTAAAAACTTATTTTTCATTACCTGTTGGACTAAAAAGACATTTTTCATTTGTTCCAAAGTAATTTTATCTAGTGGCTCGCTTTTGTTTTCTAAAGTTTTTAATTTCTCATTAAGCGAGTTCAGCTCGTCGGCTATCATCTTTCTCTTGGCCTCAAAATCGTCCTTGCCAATGGCTTTATCTAATAGTAGGTCAAAGAGTTCGGCTTGGCGTTCTTCTCTAATTCTGAGCTGTTTTGATAGCTCATTTTTTGTTTTGAGATATTCTTGATTTTCTGATTCCTGCTTGAATTTATCTAAACTAGCCTCATACATTAAATTAATCATTTCTTCGGGAAAAGTTAATCGGTCAAAAACATCAGTTAACATTTTAATAGCCTCATCTTCTTTTAAATAGCTTTTATGTTCCTCACATTTATTCTTTCCATTAGTGCAGTAATAGTAAATATGTTTGCCCCTCTTTTTAGAGGCAGTGTATAAACAACCACAATGAGCGCAAACCATTAGCCCCCGAAAAATAAAGTCCAAGCGATTCTTTTTAATATGCTGTTTTTTGTGCGCCATTTCTTGCGCCTCTTCAAACAGCCTTTTAGAGATTATCGGTTTATGACTGCCAGGGTATTCCTCGCCATGAGAAGTCATAACGCCATAATAGAATTTATTGTTTAATAGAGTATAGATTTGCGATTTATGATATTTGTTACCGCCCCGGCTCTTAAGCCCCGCCAAATAGATTTTATCGGCGATTTCTTTTATTGTATAATTACCACTAAGATACATCTGAAATATTTGCTTAACATAGGGAGTTCGTTCCTTATCTACTAAAATTCCGCCCTTGCCGTCGTTTAAATAGCCAATCGGCGCAATACACGGCCAACCGCCTTTTTCCAGTTTAGCTCTTATTCCTCTTTTTACATTTTTACTCAAATCTAAAATATATTGGTTAGCCATTGAGCCCTCAATATTCAATAGCAAGACATTATCACTCGGCAGATATTGTTTATCGCACGTCTGGATTACTTTTATTTTAGACTGTTGCAGCAGCCATTGGATTTTCCCGCTATCTATCGGATTACGACTTAATCTATCTATTTTCCAACATAATATTCCATAGCCCTCAGCCTCATTATTATTTTCTAGTAGTTTAAGCATCTCGGAAAACAACGGTCTATTGTTGGGCAACTTAGCCGATTTAGATTCCGTATATATTTTATCAATTTCCAAACCTAAACTATGAGCCAGTTTTTTCATTTCATTAACTTGGCTTTCCAGGGATAGTATTTGTTTACTCTTGTCTTCTGAAGACTTACGAGCATAGAGGATATATTTCATATTGGTTAAATGATTAGCTAACAAGATTCCTGTCTAATTATAAGTTCTTTTAAACAAGGATAACTTTTTCTTTTCCGGCTCCCCCAAGGGGGATCCGCCGGAAAAGAAAAAAAGAGTTATTCCTTGATCAATAGAGATACTGTAAAAAAAGAAAAGAATCTTTATATCTCTAGTATACGGAAATGATGTTGCACCATCTTGCATGCAAGACTAAACTCTATATTTTGTCATTTTTGTTGGTGTTTTTAGTAAGTTTTGTACCAACTTAACATTTTGCTTGACGTTAATATATAATTATGTTATAATGAAATATTCTTTAAAATTTTAATATTAACTAAAAAAATAGGTGCAGAAATGGACGCTACGGAAATTATCGGAAAAATTTCAGGCATTTTGGTTTTGCTAAGTGCGATTCCTTATGCTTGGCGCGTATTTCAAGGAAAAATAAAACCCAATATAGTTGGATGGTCATTATGGTCATTTATCGGATTATCTATTTTGCTCAATTATCAAAACATTGGAGCTGAAGACAATATCTGGCCAGCAATATTTAGTTTTACAAATCCTTTGATTATTACGCTTCTTGCTATCTGGAAAAAGGGAGAAAAAATAAAATTAAACAGAATAGAATATTTTTGCGCATTTTTTAGCATTGCTTCAATTATTCTCTGGTGGTATTGGTTGGGAAATAATAATTATTCCCAATATGCTCTATATATAGCTATTATCGCAGATGCTTTTGCGGCAATACCAACTGCTATATATGTGCTAAAAAATCCAGGCGGAGATAGACCTTTCATGTGGCTTATATTTGCCATTGGTTACGGGCTAGCAATGTTATCAATAAAGGAACACAACTTAGCAAATTATTCTTTACCAGTTTATATGTGTATAATGGCAATTATTGTTTCAATTCCATTAATCAAATATAGGCTGAAATTTAAAATCCCTTTTAAATCATGGATTTAAAAATTAGGAAGTCTATCAACGACTTCCTTTTTTATTTGTCTAAAGCTATAATATCTACATATCTATTATTAACGAGCCAGGTTCCCAAATCATACCAGGCTCTCCACTCTTTTAAACCATATGCCTTTAATTAATCCCGATAAAATTGGCTTAGGTTTGCTCAAGATTTTTGCTGTGGAATTTCTCGTTTTAACCTTGGTTATTATTGCCTTGTTTGCTTTTTAATATGCCAGAACTGCCAGAAGTAGAAACCATTCGTCGTGATTTGGCGGCCAGTCTTGTTAATAGAAAAATAATTTCTCTTAATGTTTTGTCGCCTAAAAGCGTTTCGCCTAGCGTAGCGCTTTTTTGTTCTGCCTTGGTAGGTCGACAAATTAAAACTGTGGCCAGACGCGGAAAATTGTTAATGTTTAAATTGTCTCTTGTGTCACCTAAATTAAAAAAGTCTGGACAGACAATTTATGACTATCTACTGATTCATCTAAAGATGACGGGGCAGTTAATTTATTTGGATGGTACTAAAAAAATTGCCGGCGGACATAGTTTAAGTAAAACCGATACGACCGGGTTTCAGGCGGCGGTGGGTGGGGAACTACCCAATAAACATACGCGCGTTGTCTTCAATTTTTCTGGTGGTCGCCAACTATTTTTTAATGACTTGCGTAAGTTTGGATATCTGAAGTTAGTGACAGAAGTGGAAAGACAAGGACTCTTAGCTCGGAATTATGGCCCGGAACCATTAACATCGGAGTTTAGTGTTTCTGCTCTAGCTCAAGTTTTAAAGAACAAAACTGCTAAGGTTAAAGCTTTGCTATTAGATCAGAAATTAATCGCTGGCTTGGGTAATATCTATGTAGATGAATCTTTATATGCGGCCGGTATTGATCCGAGACGTCCGGGCGACTCTTTAAAGCCATTAGAGATTAAAAAGTTATATCTAGTCATTAATAAAATTATTCGTCAGGCCATAAAACGCCGTGGTACAACTTTTAGCGACTATGTTGATTCACGTGGTCGTAGCGGAAATTTTTCTCGTTTACTTAAGGTTTATGGTCGTGACGGAGAGAAATGTGTTAATTGTGGTAGTTTAATTTTAAAAATTAAAGTGGCGGGGCGGGGCACTCATTATTGTCAACATTGTCAAAAATAGGGTTAATAGCAGGGTAAACGCCAGCCTTTATTTATGTTTTCGCTTCATTTTTTTTCTTGACTTTTTAGCGGTTTTTTTATATTCTTAACTCAGGTTATTGCCTATTTATAAATAAGTTAATTTTCTTATATGTCACAGGACAACATGATCAAGTTGGAATGCACGGTTTGTAAAACTACTACCCACCATTCACACAAGAATAAAAAGACTTTAAAGGAACGCTTGGAACTTTCTAAATATTGTAATGTTTGTCGCAAGAATACGCCTCACAAAGAAAATAAATAAGTCGTTAGACTGGTTTAGCCTTTAGTTAGCTTATAAATATATGTCTAAAAATTTAACTAAACCCTTTTTATTGATTCTGGTGGCGCTAGTTATAGTTGCTTGCTATTTTATCTTCCGTCCATTTTTAACGGAAATTTTTGTAGCGGCCATCTTAGCTTCAGTTTTTTATACACCTTATCTTCGCTTTGCTAAGTTTTTACATGGACGAAAAAAATTAGCCGCGTCTTTGATGTGTATTTTATTGTTAGTAATTATTATTTTACCGACTATACAGTTATTGGCTTATACCGGACAGAGATCAGTTGTCGCCTATAATGCGACTGTAGTTTTTTTTAACGAGCATAATACTAACGAAATTTTTCAAGCGGACTTTTTCAATCGTGGCGTCTTGGGTTATTTACACTTGTCCAGTTATGATTTAAATAGCACCACCCTACAAAGTACATTGTTAGAAATTTTTAAAAAATCCAGTAATTGGCTTTTAGACGGAGCAACGATGGCGCTGAAAGGCACGACTGATTTTGTGGTTTCTTTAATTTTGGTGATTATTGCCATGTTCTTCTTTTTTGTGGACGGCCAAGGCATGTTAAAAAGATTAATGCGTATTTCTCCTTTACCAGATAAATATGATCAGACCTTATTTTTAAAGTTTCGTGCCGTTAGTTATGCGACTTTTATCTCTACTTTTGTGGCTGCGGTTGCTCAGGGGTTGGTGGGAGCGATTGGTTTTGCCATTATCGGATTTCCGGCTCTACTGGCCGGTATATTAGTGGCTTTATTATCTCTTTTGCCTTATATTGGCGCCGCTTTGTTCTATGTTCCGATGGGAATTTATTATTTGTTAATTGGCAATATTTGGCAGGGAATCTTTATCTTGATTTGGGGGACGATGGTTATTAGCACTATTGATAATGTGATTAGGACTTACATGGTTAAGGGTGAAGCGGAAATTAATCCTATTTTTGTTTTGTTTTCAATTTTAGGCGGTGTCGTTATGTTTGGTTTTTGGGGAGTGGTGCTGGGTCCCTTGGTGGTAGCTTTAGCGGTAACCGTTTTTCATATCTATGAATTGGAATTCTGCGATATGTTGGAAGATAGGGAGATGGGGGATGAAGAGGAGAAAGTGGCTGTAGTCAATAAATGAGATTTGAAAGAGCGGGATTAGTATAACAGTAGTACACCGGTCTCCAAAACCGGTAGCAGAGGCGCGACACCTCTATCCCGTGCTAAAAGAAAGACCAGATTTATCTGGTCTTTTTGTAATTTAAATACATTTTTTTATTGTGATATACTAGAAATATGAGTGATAACAAGTAACAAGAAAATAATTTAGATATATGAAGAAAGTTACAGTGCACGATAAAATGCAAAAAAATTATTCTTATAATTTATCTGAACCGCAAGGGAAGAATTTTCATCGCGATTTTAAGCCAGACCTATCACCCAAAGAAATGCTGGAGCTAGGTGTATTTGGTGGTGTGTATATGAGAGATTGTCAGAAAGAATTTCCGAAAGATTGGTTTATTAATGCCAAACTGGCTAGTAGTAAGCGAGACAAAAACCTTAATTTTTTTCAAGTTAATGCCAGTCAATCTTTACGGGTCTGGCAGGAGCATGGTTGGATACATCCTGATGATCCGCGGGGTTGGTTTCAATGGTATGCCAGATATTATTTAGGCAGAAGACATGAAGATGATTTGCGGCAAATAAAAAGATGGCAGGCTTTCCGACGTCATTGGTCGGCGGTTCAGAAGAATTGTCGTAAAGGAGACTATAATTGTCGTCCTCGTCAAAGACAGGCGCTACTTCATTGGGCATATGACAGCAGGGGTGTATAATAGAGATGTGAGCATAATACATAAGTTAACTCTAAGTAAAATTAATTTAATAATTTTATGAAATTTGTAAACTTAATAGTTTTCATTTTAATTAGTCAGCTAGCTGGTGTTATTGGCTCCGTATTTACTGCCTCCGCTATCCCGACTTGGTATGCCGTACTTAATAAGCCAAGCTTTAATCCGCCAGGCTGGATATTCGGTCCTGTTTGGATCATCCTCTATACTTTGATGGGCATAGCTTCTTATTTGATATGGAAGAAAAGAGCGGAAGGAAAATTACCGCAAATGGCTTTAATATTATTTTTTGTTCATTTAGCTTTTAACGCTCTCTGGTCAATAATTTTTTTCGGACTACATAATCCGATGTGGGCTTTCTTTGAAATAATTATTCTTTGGATTATGATCGTTGTTCTTAACGTATTGTTTTATAAGATAGATAAGCGAGCTGCATATTTATTAATTCCATATTTACTTTGGGTTAGTTTTGCCGCTTTCTTGAACTTTTCTATTTGGATGTTGAATTAAGCTTGGAAATATAATCTATCTTTAAAAAAAATCCCCGTCTATTTTTAGACGGGGTTTTAAGTTTATTTTTAAGCGACTAATCCAGCAGTAACAATAGAAACCATTGCTACTATTTTCATTAGTATATTAATTGATGGGCCGACCGTATCCTTAAAGGGGTCGCCTACCATGTCGCCAATCACTGCCGCTTTGTGGGCAAGGGAATTCTTTCCCCCTTTTTGGCTTTCTATGTACTTTTTAGCATTATCCCAGGCTCCACCAGCATTAGCCATAAAGACCGCCATTACTAGTCCGGTGCTAAAACAACCGGCTAAAAGACCCATTATGCCAGCGACTCCAAGTATTAAGCCAACAGCTAGAGGGGCTATAATTCCTAAACTAGCAGGCAAAATCATCGCTATTTGTGCTCCCCTGGTAGTTATAGTTATGCATTGATTTGAATCTGGTTTTTCTGCGCCAGACAATACTAGAGGATTTTTGAACTGTCGCCTAATTTCCATTGCTAGAGTTTCAGCAACATTACCCACCGCTTTCATACAGAGACCAGAAAAAACCATAACTAACATTGAACCGACAAACAAGCCGATGAGTAAATTGATATTCATGATATTAACGTTATAATATTTCATAAATTCAATTATGCTGGCTTGTGCCGTTTGAACAAACTGTTCTCCGGGTAGATTCATTATTGTTTGTCCTCCTCTGAGTAAGGCAATGCGTAGTTCTTCTATGTATGAAGCTAGTAGTGCCATAGCAGTCAAGGCAGCGGAACCAATCGCAAAACCCTTACCAATAGCAGCGGTTGTATTGCCGACAGCATCAAGGACGTCAGTTCTTTCTCGTACTTCTGGATCTAGACCAGACATTTCGGCATTACCGCCCGCGTTGTCGGCAATTGGGCCGTAAGCATCAGTTGCTAGAGTTAATCCTAAAGTAGAAAGCATGCCGACAGCGGCTATACCAATACCGTACAAGCCTTGAGGAATATTTAGTGCTTGTCCATCAGAAGCTAGCCAATAGGATAGACCCATGCCGCCAACAATAGCTAGGACAGAAAAAAAGGTGGAATTCATACCAACTGACAGGCCAGCAATAATAACTGTAGCTGGTGACACTTTTGCACTCTCTGCGATATGGCGAACAGGGGGATTAGCGTGAGAAGTAAAATAATTAGTTGCTTCCCCAATTATTATTCCAACTGCTATTCCGACTAATACGCACAAAGATAAGCTTATCCAATTAGCTATACCAAGGGTGTAGGTGAGTAAGAAGGATAAGATAACTACAATTATGGAGCTAGCAACGATACCATTATTCATGGTTCGAACTAATTTTTTCATATTATCTCCGTCTAATACTTTAATAATATAAACTCCGATTATTGAAGCTACAATACCCAACGAGGCGATTAACATTGGTAAAATAGTGTACTTCATTTGCAGTTGCCCGTTAACCATCATATTGGCAGCTGCCCCTAGAGCGCTAGTGGCAATAATTGAACCAACATATGATTCATATAAATCTGCCCCCATTCCTGCTACGTCCCCAACATTATCTCCGACATTATCAGCAATAACAGCGGGATTACGAGCATCATCTTCGCGAAAACCAAATTCCACTTTACCAATTAAATCTGATGCAATATCAGCTGCTTTGGTATAGATTCCGCCCCCTAAACGCGCAAAAATAGCTTGTGTAGAAGCACCCATGCCAAAAGTTAACATGGTGGTTGTAATTATTAGTAATTTCATACCTGGTTCAGATTCAATAAAATAATTGAGGATCAGAAACCAAACAGAAATATCTAACAAGGCAAAGCCAGTGACTATTAATCCCATTACAGCCCCGCCTCTTAAAGCAATTTGAAAGCCATGGCCTAAAGATTTGCGAGTAGCTTGAGTTACTTTGGGCGCGGCCATAGTGGCAGTTTTCATCCCCAAATAACCACAGAGACCAGAAAAAAATCCGCCGCTCAGAAAAGCTATCCAAGTCCAGCCACTCTGTATGTGGTAAACATATCCAGCTATTGCGAACAATCCTGCTAAAAATGCAAATACTAATAGCACGACTTTATACTGTTGTTTTACATAAGACATAGCGCCGTGACTAATATCTATGCCTATACTTTTCATTTTTTGGTTACCATCTTCCCCCTCTTTTACTTGCAAATAAAAAATTAGAGCAAAGAGTAGTGAAGTTAAAGCTGCTAATGGCACCAACCAGAATAATGAGATCATGTGTTGCTCCTTTTTGTGTGATTTATGTTGTTGTTAAAGTTCTTTTTAGGACTGATTTTTATTTGTCAGCCTTTTCGTATTAGCATGAATGAGGCTAATAATCAAGAGTCTTATTTTACGATTTTTTTAAAAAAGGTAATCGCTAGGATTACCTTTATTTTAGGAGTGTATATAATATAGCGATAAGTTGTAGTAGTCTATTTAGCCGCTTCCGTGCCAGCTACGTAACCAGTTGTCCAACAGAGCTGTAGACTATAGCCACCGGAAGGACGGTTAATATTTAAAACATCGCCTACCACAAAAAGATTAGAGTGTAGGCGAGAACGCATGGTCTTAAGATCAACTTCTTCTAGATCAATACCACCGCTCGTAACCACTGCTTTGTCCAAGCCCATGAGACTAGTAACAGTGAAGGGGAGGCGTTTCATTAAATTAATTAGGGTTAAGCGTTCCGGACGAGTCAGAGCGTTTACTTCTTTTTGTGGATTAATATTGGCTAGTTCTATTATTACTGGAGCTAAAGCAGAGGGGAGTAGACCATTTAAGCTATTTTGAATACTTTTATTTTTATGGGATTGTAGTAATTCTTGTAATTCTTTATCCAATTCTTTTTCATCTTGTCCTGGTTTGAGATCAAGAGTCATTTCCACGGGGCCTTGTTTTAAAAGGACGCCTACTTGTTGACTCATATTTAATACTAGAGGGCCGCTAACACCAAAGTGAGTAAATAACATTTTACCCGAAGCTTCTATTTGTTTTTTATTATTTTGCCAAACTTTTAATTTTACATCTTGTAAGCTCAGACCGGTTAAAGATTTCACCCAGTTATCAGTTACTTTTAGGGGAACTAAAGCAGCATTGGCATCTACGACTTTATGCCCTAATTCTCGTAACCAATCAAAACCTTCACCGGTGGAGCCGGTATCGGGTCGCGATTTACCGCCGGTAGCCAAGATATAGGAACGAGCCCTAATTATTTCCTGTTTAGTTTTTTGTTTAGCATCGTATCTTTTTATCTTTAGTCCGATTATTTTTTTATCCTTGCTTAAGAAACCATCTGCTGTCACCCCAGTTCTGAGCTCTACTTGTCCGGACTGAATATAATTCATCATCACATCTAAAACTGATTGAGACGAGTCACTGACTGGAAAGACACGGCCCTCGGCCTCCACTTTAGTAGGCATGCCATGAGAATTAAAAAATTCTATAGTCTCTTTAACACCAAAACGAGAAAAAGGGGAAAAGAGAAATTTTTGCCTATCTTTAAATTTTGCTAGGAAGCGCCTGGTGTCAGTTTCATTATTAGTAAAATTACAGCGCCCACCGCCCGTGAGTAGTAATTTTCTGCCTGTTTGCGCATTTTTCTCCAGGAGAATAACTTTCGCGCCGCTTTCCGCCGCCCGCCCGCCCGCCATTAAACCGGCTGGTCCGCCGCCGATAACGGCGACATCATAAATTGTATTAGTCTTTAACATATGCGATTTAGTATAACATAAACTCAGATGGTTATGACAATTTTGTTAATTTAGCTATAATATAAAGATTAAGAAGAAGGCTTTAATTTCTCGGAAAGAATTTATAATTATGCGTAATAATATTAAAATTATGGGCAGAAGTTGGAATTTTAAAAGTCATAGTCTAGCCGGCGCTTTAGCAATTATGTTAGCGGCTTTATTATGGAGTATAGACGGTTTGTTTATTAGACCGCGTTTTTATATTTTACCGGCTGAGATGGTAGTTTTTTGGGAACATTTTCTAGGTTTTATTGTTTTGAGTCCATTTATTTTTTTGAATTGGCATAAGATTAAATTAATCAGTAAAAAAAGCTGGGGAGCTTTAATCTGGATTAGTTTTTTTGGTGGAGCCTTAGGAACAATCATGATTACTAAAGCTTTTTTTGCCGCTATGGATGGGCAAGCCTCTTTTGCCACTGTTATAATTTTACAAAAACTCCAGCCGATATTTGCCTTATTTTTAGCTAGTATTTTGCTAAAAGAAAGATTGCCTCGGTTTTTTTATCTGTGGGCGGTCATTGCCGTTACTGCTAGTTATTTTATTGCTTTAGGTCAAAGTGGTCTTGATATTTCTACTATTAATTGGCAACATAGCGCCGCTCTCTTTGCCTTTATAGCGGCTTTTGCTTTTGGTTCATCTACAGTTTTTGGCAAGAGAGTTGCCAATCATTTGGATTATAAAATTGTAGCCGCTTTACGTTTTGGTTTGACGGCTATCTTAGTATTGGGCTTAGCAATTTTTACTGGCACTATTGGCCAGACATCCCAATTATCGCTTATACACTGGGAACTGTTGGGCTTAATCGTCTTAACTAGCGGAGCGGGGGCCATGTTTATTTATTATTTCGGCTTGCGTCGTGTTTCCGCTTCAGCCGCCACTATTTTAGAACTTTTTTGGCCTTTCTCTGCTTTAATTCTAGATTATGTTTTTAATCATAATTATTTAAACTATATCCAAGTAATTGCTTTTATTGTTTTACTTGTTGCTTTCTATAAAATTTATCTTTTGGATAAGTTAAAATCAGTTACTTTTAAGGCTAAGGTTATTAGTGGTAGTCAGCGCGGACGGGTACTTGGTTATCCAACAGCTAATCTGGACAAAACAGATTTGGATATTCCCCATGGTGTTTATATTGTGAAACTTCAGTTGGCGGGTCAAGATTATTTAGGCTTAATGCATTTTGGCTTTAAGGATGTTTTTGACGAACCGGTGTCTTTGGAAATTTTAATTAAAGATTTTGTGGGTGATATTTATGGACAGGAAATGTCTGTCACGGTTATTAAAAAAATTAGGGAAGTGGAGAAATTTTCTGGAGCGGAAGAGTTGCAAGTTGCCATCAAGAGAGATCTCTCTATTCTGGCTGACTTTTCTAAGGGGAAAAATATGCTATAATTACTTTAGTTAGTTTTTAGAAATTAAAGTCATGGAATATAATATTTTTTTGCAAATTAGTGCCTTGCTGGCCGTTACGGTCGGCTTGGCTTTTATTATTCGGTTTCTAAGACAGCCTTTAATAGCGGCTTATTTGGCGGCCGGTTTAGTCTGCGGTCCTTTGTTTTTAAATTTATTAGATGGTGGAACTAATCTTTATCAAGCTTTCGCTGATTTTGGCGTTGTTCTACTCTTGTTTGTGATTGGCCTAGATTTAAATTTTTCTTATTTGAAAAAAATTGGTAAAACTGCCGTTGGTATCGGTTTGTGGCAGTTTGCTTTAAATTTTATTTTAACCTTTCCTCTTGCCTTATCTTTCGGCCTCAGTTTAAAAGGCGCCTTTTTCTTATCTCTGGCGGCTTGTTTCTCTAGCACGATTGTCATCCTTAAATTACTTAACGACAAACAAGATGAAGAATCGGTTTACGGTCGCTATACCATTGGTTTATTATTGGTTCAGGATTTAATTTCTATCGCTATTTTGACCTTGTTAAGCTTTTCTTCGGCTGGTAGTGTCTTATCTGGTGGTTTAGCCGGCTTGTTGGTACCTCTTCAGGCCGTGGCTGTTATCCTGTTTATTGTCTTGGCAGCAAAATTTATTTTACCCTTTATTTTAGAGCGTATTGCCGCGTCGGGGGAATTTTTATTTATTTTTACCGTTGCTTGGTGTTTTGGGGCAGCCGCTTTAATGTATATGGCTGGCTTTTCTTTAGAACTGGGTGCCATTGCTGCCGGTTTAAGTTTGGGATCTTCTCGTTATCATTTGGAAATTGGTAGCCGCATTAAACCCTTACGTGATTTTTTTCTAGTTATTTTCTTCGTGATTTTAGGTAGTCGCGCGGACTTTAGCGATTGGTCTCATGTTATAGTCCCCGCCTTGCTTCTATCAGCAGTGGCTATAATTGCGAAGCCCTTTATTCTTTATAATCTTTTTCGGGCGCGTAGTTTTACGAGGCGTAATAGTTTTTTATCGGCTATTGTCTCGGCGCCCTTAAGTGAATTTGGTTTTATTATACTTTTTGCTGTAGCTGCTTCCGGTTATTTATCCGAGCGAGAATTGAGTATCTTTACCATAGCAGCTATTATCACTATTTTTGTTTCTTCTTATTTAATTGTTTATAGTTATAATTTATATGAATGGTTTCGTCCTTTCTTCAAGTTATTTGGGCGCGACCGTTATCAACAACCGGAGGATAATAAAGAAAATTTTGAAGCGATGATATTCGGTTATCATCGTACTGGTCAACCGATTGTGGCTGCTTTAAAAAAGAGAAAAATGAAGTTCGCTGTGGTAGATTTTAATCCGGATAATGTGAGTATGCTGGTTAAAGGTGGTGATCGTGCTTTTTTTGGTGACGCTTCTGATATTGAATTTTTAGAAGCTCTACCTTTGTCAAAAGCGAAGATAATCATTTCTACTATACCATCGCCGGAGGACCAGGCCATTCTCTTTAATTATGTTCGTTCTAGAAATAAAAAGGCTATTATCATTGCCAGCTTGTATAATAAAAAGTATTCGGAACGCCTTTATCAGGCTGGTGCCGATTATATCCTTTTGCCTCATATACTAAGTGGCGCTTGGCTGGCGGAAATAATTCAAAAAGGCGGTATGGCAGATCGGGTGTCTTGGCGTCGTCTTCGTCGGAAACAGTCGGCTAATTTATAATATATTTATTAGTCGTTTGGATGCAGCAGAAACTTTAAGAGATGAATAAAAAAATTATCTTTACAGAAGGACGGGGATACCTTATAATCTAATTATTATGAAGCGAACTAAATTATTATCAAATTTATCAGTAGTTTCTGTTTCGGTCTTGATATTATCAAGTTCTTTTTGTTTGCGACTTTTACCTAATTTAGCTTTAGCGGCTGATATGAATCATGCAACTGGTAGTCAAATGTCTATCCCTAGTGTATCTTCTTGCGGGGAAGTTATGGAGGAAGCGGTTCCGGTTACCGCACTTGACGGCCAAAGGTTGGTTACAGCTTTACCTCTATCCGATGCTTATGATTGTTGCTCAGATCAAGAGCATTATTTCAATTTTATTGTTGGTCAGGACTTATCAGTCAATGAGGCCTTGTTAGCAATAATACCCGCTGTGGACCAAGTAATTAATTTACCAATAGTAAATTTTGAGACTCAAGTAAATACTCTATCACCTCCTCAGGCGGAGGCGCTCAGCTCTGTAGTAAAAAGAGAATAGACATCAAATTATTGGCCACCCGGTTGTTAATTTAGCGTTATTATAACGTTGTTTTTCGAGGGTGGTTTTTTAGTTAATAAATATCTTTTATTTAAATATGTCTAAAAATTATCAAAAATCATCTATTTCCATTAAAGGCATGCATTGTAAGTCCTGCGAAATGTTGATTGAAGAAGAATTAAGTGCTGTGCCCGGAGTTAAAGAGGTTAAGGCTGACTGGCATAATAGTTCGGTGGAGATTTGTTACGAAGGGAAGCATCCCGAGTCCAAGGAAATTTCTACGGCTATTGCTAAGGCCGGCTATGATATTGGTGAAAATGAAAAGACCGGATTTTTTAGTCGTCACCCGGAAGATTATCGTGACTTAGGAGTCGCCTTGCTTATTTTGTTTGGGATTTATTTAGCTCTTAAAGGTTTAGGTCTAAATAGTCTCAGCTTTACATCTTCTAATGATTTAACCGTGCCGGTTATTCTTTTGGTTGGTTTAACCGCTGGGTTTTCTAGTTGCATGGCTTTAGTGGGCGGTTTAATATTGGGTGTATCGGCTAAATATAGTGAACAACATCCAGAGGCGACACCGGCAGAAAAATTTTATCCTCATTTATTGTTTAACTCCGGTCGAGTATTTTCTTATGCTATTTTAGGTGGCTTGTTAGGATTATTAGGCTCCGCCTTTCAGTTATCGGTTCCGGTTTTAAGTGTTATTACGATTATTGTCGGTCTGATTATGTTACTTATGGGCTTACAACTGATTAACATTTTCCCCTGGGCCGATAAAATAAAATTTACTTTGCCGAGTGGAATAGCGCGAGCTTTTGGTATGAAGAAAAAACAGAATAGCTATAGTCATAACGGGACCTTTATGTTGGGAGCTTTAACATTTTTCTTACCTTGCGGTTTTACGCAAGCGATGCAGGTTTATGCGGTTAGTACCGGTAGTTTTTTCTCCGGAGCTATTATTATGGGTGCCTTTGCTCTTGGGACTATGCCTGGCTTACTTAGTATTGGTGGTATTACCTCGACCGTTAAAGGACTCTTTGCTCGTAGGTTCTTTCAATTCGCCGGTGTGGCCGTTATTGCTTTTGCTGTTCTTAATATCAGTAACGGTTTAAGTTTGGCCGGCATTGATGTGTCGTTTCAGCCCAGTCAAACAGCGATAACAACAACATCGTCTAGTTCTAATGTTAATTCTAATGTTGATCCTAATGTCAGAGAAGAGAACGGCGTGCAAGTTGTTTATATGAAGGAAACCGGTCGGGGTTATGAGCCTAATAGTTTTACGATTAAGAAGGGTGTTCCTGTAAAGTGGATTATTAATGCTCAGGAGCCATATTCTTGTGCTGCTTCTCTTGTATTGTCTCAGTATAATATCCGCAAGAATTTAGTGTTAGGAGAAAATATTATTGAATTTACTCCCAATCAAGTCGGCCGTGTCAGATTTTCCTGCTCCATGGGAATGTATGTCGGTGCCTTTAATGTTATTGAATAAAATTAAAATTATATGAAACAAGTATATTTAAAAATTCAGGGCATGCATTGCGCGTCCTGTGCCAATATTATTGAACGATCTTTAAAGAAAGTCCCGGGGGTTAAGGAAGGGAATATTAATTTTGTTGCGGAGAAGGCTTCAGTTTTATTTGATGCGGAACAATCAAATATTACGGATTTAATTCAAGCAGTTCAAAAAGCTGGGTATCAGGCCCAAGAATTTGATTCTCAAGATACGGAGTCTGAAACGCGAAGACGAGAAACAGAAAGTAAAAATTATTTTCGGAAATTTATTTTTAGCCTAACTCTAAGTTTGCCCTTGTTTTATTTCATGTTGTTGGATTTTTTTACTTGGCTACCAGGCGCCGGAGTCTTACCGCCCTATTTTGGAATTATTTCAATAATTCTGACGACGCCCATTCAGTTTATAATCGGTTATAGTTTTTATAGAGGACTCTGGGCAGGCTTGCGCATGAAGACCTTTAATATGGATAGTTTAGTTGCCATTGGCACTTCCACTGCTTATCTCTATAGCTTAGTTTATTATGTTGTTTATGTAGTGCAAAATGGTTCTTTAATTGGTTTAGCTGGCGCCAAAATTCCGGAATTATATTTTGAAACCGCTGCCTTTTTGTTTACTTTTGTGGTACTAGGTAAATGGTTGGAAATTAGAGCGAAGGGGCACACTTCCGATTCCATTAAAAAATTAATGGGTTTGCAGCCTAAAACTGCACGCGTTATTCGTCAGGGAGTTGTGAGTGACTTGCCGATAGAGACGGTGGTGCCAGGTGATATTGTTATAGTTCGTCCGGGAGAAAAAATTCCGGTTGATGGTCAGATTACTAAAGGTCATTCGTCGGTTGATGAGTCTATGATTACCGGGGAAAGTATGCCCACCGAAAAAGTGATAGGAGACACAGTTATTGGCGCGACGATTAATAAGACGGGTAGTTTTGAGTTTAAAGTAACACGTGTTGGCTCAGAAACAGCTTTAGCTCAAATTATTCGCTTAGTGGAAGAAGCCCAGGGCTCTAAAGCCCCGATTCAAGCTTTTGCTGATAGAATTTCTGCAGTTTTTGTGCCGACGGTAATTGCTCTAGCTTCGCTTACTTTCTTAGTTTGGTATTTTATTTTAGGAGCGGAATTAAGTTTTGCTTTAATGACTTTTACCGCCGTGATTGTGATTGCCTGTCCTTGTGCTTTGGGCTTGGCGACTCCGACCGCGCTGATGGTGGGAACCGGACGGGGTGCGGAACAAGGTATATTAATAAAAGGCGGAGAGCCTTTGGAAGCGGCTTGTAATATCCAGGTTATGGTTTTTGATAAGACAGGAACTCTAACTAAGGGGCATCCGGAAGTGACTGATATTTTAGCTTTAACTTCTCTTATTAAGAATGAAGTGATGAGTATTGCTGCTAGTCTGGAAAAGATGTCGGAGCATCCTTTGGCGGAAGCGATTTATGGTCATGCCGGGAAGACCGGAATAAAATTAGTTAATGTTGATAATTTTCAAGCTGTTCCCGGGCATGGCGTCCAGGGAGAAATAAATGGCCAGGAATATTATTTTGGTAATCGTAAATTAATTGCTACTTTGCCGACGCTTAATATTGAGACAGTTAATGATCGCATGACACAACTAGAAGAACAGGGGAAGACTGTTATGTTGCTGGCCAGTAAGACAGAAATTATCGGGGCGGTGGCCGTGGCCGATACAGTCAAAGAAAGCTCTCGTTCAGCCGTCAGTTTATTACAGAGAATGGGTATTACAGTGTATATGATGACCGGTGATAATGAGCGAACGGCACGAGCGATAGCTTCTCAGGTTGGAATTGATAATATTTTAGCCGATGTTTTGCCGGCCGGTAAAGCCGAACAAATTAAGATAATTCAAGCAAGCGGAAAAAAAGTAGCGATGGTGGGTGATGGTATTAATGATGCACCGGCTTTGGCGCAAGCCGATTTAGGCATTGCGATGGGTAGTGGTACTGATGTGGCCGTGGAAGCTGGTGGGATTGTTATTATAAAGAATGATTTAAATGATGTAATAACCGCCGTAGAATTATCGCGGGAAGTGATGGATAAAATTAAGCAAAACATGTTTTTTGCTTTATTCTATAATGTTATTGGTATCCCTATTGCGGCTAGAATATTTGTGAGTGTTGGTTTAGTTTTAAAACCGGAATTAGCCGGATTAGCCATGGCTTTAAGTTCTATTTCCGTGGTTACTAATTCTTTGCTTCTTAAATATTTTCGACCGCGACGACGTAATTACTTATCAAAAATGGCACCAGTGCTGATGGTTCTAGTATTTGGTTGGCTATTTTGGGAATTCGCTAAAATCAGCGGTGGCATGGTAAAATAAATGTATTGACTAGAAGAAGTTTGAGAAAAAAATTATTAGATTAATTAATGATAAAAGATTTACCCTTGGCCACTTATTTCCGTCCGAAAAGTTTGGCGGAATTTGTTGGTCAGGAAAAAATTGTCGGCTTGGATAGTTGGTTATATCAAGCTATTAAACAAGATAGGGTTCCATCCTTAATTTTTTGGGGGCCGCCCGGGAGCGGGAAGACCACCTTGGCTTTTATTATTGCTAAAGAAACTAAAGCGGAATTTAGAGAGCTGAGTGCAACTTCCAGCGGCCGTCAAGATTTAAGGGTGGTGGTTGAGAGAGCTAAAGAAGGTAAGCATTTAGGATTGAAGACTATTTTATTTATTGATGAAATCCATCGCTGGAATAAAGCCCAGCAAGATGCTCTTTTACCGAGCGTGGAAAATGGTACGATAATTTTAATCGGGGCAACGACCGAGAATCCTAGTTTTGCTGTTAATGGCGCTTTGTTATCACGTGCTAAAGTGGTGGTGCTAGAAGCTCTGGAAAAAGATGATTTAGAAATTATAGTTAAACGAGCGGCGAAAGAATTAAAAGTTAAGTTAAGTTCGGAAGTTCGCGATTTAATTGTTAAATTTTCTAATGGTGATGCGCGTAAAGCTTTAAATATTTTAGAAAGTGCGGCTGAGGCTATCGAGGCTAACCCTATTCAGGACAAAAAATCTCCTAAATCACATTCTGGCGTAGGTGATAAAATCGCCATTACGCCGCAACTAATTAAAAATATTATTAATAAGCCGAATTTGCTTTATGATAAAAAGGGGGAAGAGCATTACAATATAATTTCCGCTCTACATAAATCAATGCGGGGTGGTCATGCTGACGCGGCTGTTTATTATCTAGTGCGCATGATTGCAGCCGGGGAAGATCCTCTCTATATTGCTCGTCGTTTAATTCGTTTTGCTTCAGAAGATGTTGGCCTGGCCAACAATAGCGCTTTAATGCTGGCTAACGCCGCCTACGAAGCTTGTCAGAAGACTGGCTTACCGGAATGTGGCGTGAATTTAGCGCACTGTGTTATTTATTTAGCTAAATCCGCTAAAAGTATTAGCGCTTATGTCGCTTATCAGCGCGCTCAGGCAGAAGTGGAAGAGTCAGGAAATTTGCCGGTACCGCTACACTTACGTAATGCCCCGACTAAATTAATGAAAGATTTGGACTATGGTAAGGGCTATAAATATACGCCTCTAGAAGATGATTCTAAACAAGAATATTTACCTGATCAAATTAAAGGTAAGAAATTTTTATAATATTTTTTATTGCTTTGTGTGTTTGCACTTTTTTTAGCTACTCATTTTATTTAAAGCCATTTTATAACCGCGACCGGTAAAAGTATGGATGAGATTACGACGACCTTTAGCGTTGAGTTTACGTCTTAGTCCGGCTAGGTGTGTTTCTAGGGAATTAGAAAAAGGATCGGCGTTATAGTCCCAGACATGTTCTAAAATTTCACTGCGAGAAACTATTTGACCGCGCCGAAGCATCAGATAGTGCAGTAGAGCAAACTCTCGTCGAGTTAAATAGAGCTCTTGACCGCCTCGGCGAACGATTTGACTATGAGTATTGAGTGTTAGATTATCCAATTTAAAAAATTCTCCTTCGGCTTTAGCGGGTCTTTTTAATAGGGCGCGAACTCGTAAGAGGAGTTCATCAAACAAGAAAGGTTTTGTTAAATAATCATCGGCGCCCAAGGAAAATAATTCCTTCTTGTTAACCAGTTCCGACTTAACAGTTAACATTAAAATCGGAATATGTTTTTTTTCTCGTCTAATTTCCGTTAATACCTCGGCTCCGTTCATTTTTGGCAGAAGGTAATCTAAGATGATTAAATCATAATTTCCGGTGCGACCCAAGAAGGCGCCGCGCTCTCCATCACTGGCACTTTCTACCAGATACATATTAGCCTCTAAACCTTCTTTCAAAAATTGGACGATAGTTTTTTCGTCATCAATAATAAGTATTTTCATAAGATATTATTTAATAAATTATAATTAATATTAGTTATTGTTATTGTTTAATCCATTATAAAAAAATCAGTCTGAAAAATAACTAAAACTTTTTTAAATTAAATCTTAAAAACACGAAAGATCTACTTTAAGAAAAAATTTGCCAAAAGTAAGTAAAAATAGTAAGATATTAGCAATAATATGTCTAAAATTTTATCAAATCAGGAACCGAAAGGAACCCGGGATTGGCTACCGGAGGAGTTTTTAATTAGAAAATATATTTTTGATACTTGGCGGGATGTTTGTCTTCGTTATAGTTTTGAGGAATATTTAACACCGCTAGTAGAGTCTGCGGAAATTTATCGGGCTAAATCCGGGGAAGATGTCGGTGGTAAGGAGCTGGTGACTTTTCGTGACTTAGGCGATAGGGAACTTTCCATTCGCCCGGAGATGACTCCGTCTGTCACACGTTTAGTCACAAAAATTTATCGTTCCAGTCCGAAGCCTCTAAAATATTTTTCCATCGCTAATTTCATGCGTAATGAAAAACCGCAGCGTGGTCGTAACCGGGAGTTCTGGCAATTAAATTGTGATATTTTTGGGAGTGATAGTCTTAGAGCCGATCAGGAAATTCTGCAGTTGGCTTTGGATATCGTGTTGGAGTTTGATCCGCCCGCTGATTCTTTTGTTTTATATTTAAGTAGCCGTAAGTTATTGGAAAATGTTTTGGAGTTAAGCGGTAGCAATTCTTTAACAGCTGATGACAAAATAAATGTAGTGAGGATTTTAGATAAATGGAATAAATTAAAGGAGTCGGAAATCAACGAGCGTCTGGAAAAGACCGGCTTAACAGAATCGGGTTTAATGCTTTTGAAAAAATTTATGTCGGTTCGTAGTTTAGAGGATCTAGCGGAACAAATACCGGAGCTTAAAAATAACGACGGCTTCAAAGAAGTTGCCTCTTCGTTAGACTTTTTAAAAAACTTGGGCTATGGCGATTGGGTAGAATTTAATCCGGCCGTTATTCGCGGTTTTGATTATTATGACGGCTTAGTCTTTGAAGTGTTTGATAATAATCCCGCTAATACCCGAGCAATGTTTGGTGGTGGTCGCTATAATGGTTTGGCGGAAATTTTTGGTGAAAAGAATTTTCCGGCCGTTGGCTTTGCTCCCGGCGATGAAACCATTCGTCTTTTTTTAGAATCCTGGAATCTTTTAGATGTTGTTAAAAAACAGCAAGCGGAAAAATATTATTTACCGCTTTTAAATGTTTCTCTGTCGGCTGACGTGTCTCGTTTAGCCAAAGAATTACGCGGGCAGGGCTTAGCAGTTTTTGTCGGTCTGGAAGAACAAAAAATAGCGAAAGCTTTAGAGTTCGCCAACAAAAGAGAAATGGCCAAAGTGGTAATTTTTGGTGAGGCGGAATTGGAGCAAGGTGTTTATAAAATAAAAGATATGTTGAGCGGGGAAGAAATAACAAAAAAATTGTGATTATATGTTTAATAATCCCGAAAAACAAATGATGCCTGATTTTCATCCTGAACCTGATTTATGGATGGATAAGAATGCGGAAGATCTTGATGAGGATGTAATTAGTGAGTTTAATGATCCTGACTTGGGTCATTTGGAGGCGGCGCATATTTCTGAGGAGCGTAAGTTACGGGAAGCGGAAGAAGCTGCTAGACTAAAAGAAGCGGAAAAGGAAAAGAAAAGATTAGAAGCACTTGAAGATGATTGGGAGGAATTAGAGAAAACTTATCGTAGATTTTAAGATCAAAATAACATAAATTTTACTCGAGAGCTCTTAATTGAGCTCTTTTTTGTGTAATAATATCTAAATAATAATGTGTAGACTAAAACCCATGAATATCGTTCTATTGACATTTATTAGGATTTAACATATGTTTCTAGAGGTTCTTTTTAATTATTTGTTCATTAAATACGAGGTTAATATTGGAAACAATTATTTTTTATAAGTGGAGCCTTGGCCGTCTCCAAGCTCAGAAAAATTTTTTGTCACAAGTTTTTGTAAAAATCAACAATAATAGTGATAAATATTACACAATTTTTATTGTTGATGATATGAAAGATTTTCTATCTGATCAATTGGTAGTAGATCTGATATCGCAATTTAAAAGTTTTTCTATTTTGAGTTATAAAGAAAATTTTTCTGGTAATGAGATTTCTAAAGCAATCCTAGAAAAATTAATTGGCGATAATAAAATTAGTATCAAGAAAGGTGTCGTCGTAGGACGCTTTTTATCAGACTTTAGTGTTTTTAGCAATAACAATGATTTTCACTTTTTGTTATGTGATAATGACGCTACTACGACAAAATCGGAGGTCAGTATTATTAACAATTTGACTGAACTCCCTATCTTTACTAATTGGTAAAAGGTAGTAAAATTTTAGGCCCTTTAAATCAGAAGGGCTTTTTTATTTAGTTGATTTATTTTTTATCAGCTTCTCGGACCGGCGCAAAGCTGAAACGATGGATAGGGCAGGGGCCATATTTCTGTAGCCTTTCCATATGAAGTTTAGTTCCGTAACCTTTGTGTTGGGCGAATTCATACTCAGGATATTTTTCCGCAAGTTCTGTAATTAACCAGTCACGACTCACTTTGGCAATAATAGAAGCGGCGGCAATACTCCAGGCTTTTGAATCGCCTTTAATAATTGCCGTTTGAGGGATGTCTAATTTAGGAATTTTAAATTTGCCGTCTAAAAGGATATAGTCGGGTTGTAGTGGTAAAGCTCTTATAGCACGACGCATAGCCAAAAAACTTGCTTGCAGAATATTAATTTTATCAATAGTCAGATTATCCACCACGCCGATAGCGACCGCCTTGGCCCGAGATTTAATAATACCAAATAAATATTCTCGTTTTTTAGCGCTTAGTTTCTTTGAGTCATTAATTAAAGCTAAATCTTCGCTGTCTATTTTAAAATTAGAGTCAATAACTACACAAGCGGCCACAACCGGCCCGGCTAAGGGGCCGCGACCAGCCTCATCTACACCACCAATTAATTGATAGCCTTGGCTAAAATACTTGCTTTCTAGCTCTAAATTTAGCATAATATATTTTGTGTTGTACGTTATAGTTTAATTGGCCCGGATGGTGAAACTGGTAGACACGCAGCGTTCAGAACGCTGTGGGAGCAATCCCATGGGGGTTCAAGTCCCCCTTCGGGCACCAATAAGGAACTCAACGATTTTTTCGGTGGATACAAACGGAAGGCGCAAAGCGCCGTCCAAGGATTTTTTGGCGGGATTGCAAGAGAATTTAGAATTTCTGGCGCGCAAGCGCGCAGGGTTTTTTCGCCAAGGAGGAGGTGCGAGCCAAAGATTTCTTTGGCACAGACCTTTTTAGCAAAAAGGTCTGAATCAGAAGCAATTTTGTCCAAGGATTGAGCGTCTTTTAGCCAGTCTTGGAAAGGTGCGAGCCAATCATTCTGCTTGTGTGAAAAGTTAAAGATTTCTTCTTCGAGCGACTTCTTTTCGGAAAGCAGTTTGGCTTTTTGTAAACAGTAGTCTGGTTGGTCAATTATTTGGTCAAGATACCCCGTAAGAAGTCGCTCTAACTTTTCCGACAAAGAAGAAATCTTTTTCTTTTTTTCTTCCACACAAGCAGTCAAAGACGGGGCGGAATTTTTGTAGTCTTGCAAAGCAAGACGATTGAGTTCTTCCGCCCAGTCTTTGGGCAAAGAAACTTTTTTGATGAGGGATGACAACTGCTCATCTAGTTTTTCGGAACGAAGCGACATTTCTTTACACTTCACTACTTTAGATTTTTTCGTGCAACGATAGTAAACATAGTAGTGAACATTACCATTTTTCTGTCGCTTCGTTTTGTTTTCGGCAGTTATCATCATTCCGCATGAAGCACAGGAAATAAGTCCGCAAAAAGGTTGAGGTTCGTTTTGTGGTTTGCGTTCGGGTTGTCCACGAAACTTCAACATTTCCTGTGCTTCATCAAAAAGTTTCTTTGAAATGATTGGCTCGTGTTTTCCTTCGTGGATTTCACCACCATATTTGAATAGTCCGATGTAAAATGGATTTGAAAGAATAAAAGACGCTTTGGTTTTGGAGATTCTCTTTCCGGTTCGAGTTGTAACGCCGGACTTCGCCAAAAAGTTTGAGACATCTTCCAGTCGCATATTACCTTTAACATATTTCTCAAAAGCCAAGCGAACAATGCGAGATTTTTTCTTTTCCACCACAATCGTTTTTGTCCTACTGTCATTCAAATACCCCACAGGCGCTTGGCTCGGAAATATGCCCATTCTCACTTTTTGGCGAAGTCCGCGTTTCGTATTTTCGGAAAGAGAATCTACATAGTATTTGCTTTGCCCGAAAGCCATATTGAGCATAAATTTCCCTTGACCAGTATTATCACACCAAAAAGTAGGAAATTTAATGCTCGCAAGTTTCCCTGTGTCGAGGAGATAAATAATCTGTCCGCCGTCAACCGAATTGCGGGCAAGCCGATCGGGATTCCATGCGAGGATGTTTCCGCCGAAAAGTTCAATTTCTTTCATCATTTTGTTAAACAACGGACGACCTGGGACTTTCGCAGATTGTTTTTCTACGATTTCGGCGGAAATAGTAATACCTTCCCGAACGGCGTATTCCCGCAATTCAGTGAGTTGAGCTTCAATCGAAAGAACTTGCTTGTCCTCGACATCAGTGGACTTGCGAGCATACAAAAAGAATTTTTTATTTTCCATATTTTTTATCATAGTAATAAAAATTCTTTTTGTATTAAGCAAATACTATGAGTCAAAATTGCTTCTGATTTCGCACCTCCTCCTTGGCGAAAAAACCCTGCGCGCTTGCGCGCCAGAAATTCTAAATTCTCTTGCAATCCCGCCAAAAAATCCTTGGACGGCGCTTTGCGCCGTCCGTTTGTATCCACCGAAAAAATCGTTGAGTTCCTTATTGGTGTCTGTATTGTACCAAGCTCGTACCTTTTTTCAAAACAAATGATGTGGCACGCGCGGAGCGTGTGGTGGCTTGAAACTAAATCGTACGCTCCACGATGAATTCCGTCACGGCACAGCCTCCGCTCCACCAGACTGTCTGGTACGACAGTCTGCCTCCGCTTCTGCTGTTCCGCTCCGCCCTCGCCTCGCCACCACGCATTCTGTTTTGTTTGTCGCCAATTCAGGTTTTCTTTTTTCGGTATGGTGGTGGCGGGCGAGGTCGGGTTTCTCCAAAGGAGAAACTGACGGAATTCTAGTGCCAATTCGATGGACGAAGTTTTGGCAAAACTATTTTTTGGGGAAAGGATTTGCCAAAACTTCGGCTCATCTGTTTTTGAATTTGGATGTCGCAAATGGAAAAGGAGGGGTTTGGGGAGGAATTTTCCATTTGCTCCTCTTTTTGTTTTGGGGGAATTCGGGGCGGACAGGGTTCTTTTTAGATTGATTGTTCTCATAATTTTTGATATCATAATAATATATTCAGCAAGGTTAAATAGCTAGTAATTCAATTATAGTAATATATTATTATGAACGCAAGTAACATCCAAGAAAAGATAAAGAAATACAGAAATAAACTGGGCATTTCGCAAGACAGGCTATCCAAACTTGCTGATGTTACTTATAATACGATTATCAAGATTGAATCAGGGGCTAATACAAATCCAACTATTGATACGCTTACAAAAATAGCAAAGGCGTTGGGTGTTTCGGTTGATGAGTTGCTAAAATAAATCTATGAGCGAGAAATTTTTTGGACAATCCATGGGAAACAAGGAACACATCAAGCAAGAGCTTGATGATGCCGGTATTAGTCACCCAAGCGAATGGCGTGATGCAGTTCACTTTGAGGACGAAAAAGGAGAAGAATCTGTTATTAAAAAAACAGAATCAATAGAAATAATCAAGACTGGAGAAATCAATAATGAAAATTGGCAGAAACAATTAGACACTGCTTTCGAGCAAAACGATTATGAACTAATCAAAACATTACGAAAAGTTAGACCACAAAGTGCACCGAAAGCTGAATTGATTGAGGCAAGGATGCGAGAATTGATTACTACTCGCCCGAATCAATGGGTTGAGGTTTTTGGAAAAATAAAATCTATATCAAGCGATGTTGAGTTAGATCAGACATTGGTTGCCGAAGAATTTGGAAAATTGTTTGAAAAATTTGCTCAAGAAAAAGGAATCGCCGAACAATTAAAAGAATTTAAAAGGGCAACTGGATATACTCCGCCTCCTGAAGTCGTACAAACGAAGTACAGAAGTATTTTTGCTGGTAAAAAATCTTATAATTTTGATACCGAGGATCTCATAAAAGATATAAAAGGTCTAACTGGCGCACAACCTGATAAGGCAATTTTTCAAGAAATTGTAGATGCTGGAGATATTTTACAAGCGAAAAGAATAGCTCAATTTTTTGGTGTTGAAGTTACGAGCGAAATGGTTCAGCGATCTTATGAAGTGCAATTTGAGAAAAATGGTTCTCTCGATACATATAGAATGTCGGAACTTGGTGAGAAACCAAATCAGGCACTTGTAGAAAAAGCGTATCAGAGAATTATTGAAAAGCATGGAAAGAATTGGATGGATAGTATTAAATCTTTAGAACAATCTACTGGCGTTAAGCCAACCTTTACGGGAGAACAATTACGCCCAGTTTTTGAAGAATACTTTTCAAATGGTTGGTACGGACAAAAAGGATATGTTGGTGTGGAACATGTTACTGAAATGACTGGTATTAAACCACCAGTTGACCTTGTTGAAAAAATTGCCATCAAAATAGTTGATGGAGGACATGATTATATTGATCAGGGCAAGAAAATTAAAGAAGGACTTGATCGATTGCGAGAAAGTACCGGAATTGATTTTACAGTTCCAGAATTTGAAATTCAGGAGCGGTATCAAAAAGCTATCGCGGACAAACAAGCACATGTCATTTCTAACTTGCATGGTGCTCTCGGAATTCGCCCATCGGTAGATAAAGAAACAGCACGGCAATTTATGGTTGGGTTGATGGACGAAACGTATCACAATCCTATATCGGAATTGGAAAAAGTTTTTGGTGTTACATTCAAAGCAACTGACGAAGAAATTGATACAAAACAGAACGAAAATTTAACGAAACTTTCTTTTGACAAAATTGCTAAAATTCAAGAATTAACTGGTAAGACACCAGATAGAGCAAAGATTCAAGAAGTAGTTGAGCAATACGCCGAAAAACAATTTAGTCAGGAACGAAATCAATATCATCCTTGGGACAAAGGACTTAAAAAAGTTCTCGAACAATTTTCAGTTTCAATTCTCGAAGATCAAATTCAATCTTTTTATCGTCGCTCGGTTGAAGGTCAATCAGTTGATACGACTAAGATCAAAGAAATAAATGAACTTTTTGGACGACAGCTTCCAGCAGAGTTGGCGCAAATTGCTTATAAAAGCCTTATCCAAAAGGGAGGGTACATAATATCTACTATAGAATCTGTGTATCAATTAAGTGGCAACATTAAGCCCGAATTATCCGCCGAAGAAATATATTCTTATAATCTTGCTCAACTTGAGGACGGATGGCCAGATCATATAGAAAAATTAGCAAAGATCACAGGAGAAAATCCAGAATTCAAACAAGAGGATATTCAAGCTCTCTATAAAAAATCAATTCTCAATGGTAAGGCAGGACGAATTGCAAGCATAAAAAAATTTACAGGTGTCGGTTTGGGATTAGATGCAGAAACTAGGGAATATGTTTCGAAAAAAATTCAAAGTGATATCGAAACTGCATCTACCAAAGAATATACCAGGACTTATAATTACGACCAAAAAGAATTTGACACCAGCGCCCTAGAACAAGAGCTAAAAGAAGCGGCGACATTGATGCAAGTTACGGGGATAAAACCCGATGAAGCGTTAGTTCAAGCTTATTATAAAAAAATTTTTAGTGAGGACCCGAATTGGCTGTCCAGATTAGAATTGATGTCCAAAAATCTTGGTATTTCTCCTTCTTTATCCCCAGAACAGATACAGGAAAGGGGTCAACAGCTTTTGGAGTCAGGTAGATTAGAGTCTTTTGAAAAGCTGTTGAAATATGGACAATTTTCGTATGACCAAGCTTTAGTTGAAAAGGTATACCAATCCCTCTTGCAAAAAGCAGAGGAGTGGGAAAGGAAGATGAATGACAGAGGAGGTTTGAGCGGTGGCGACGCATATACTTATGAATATTTTGTAGACAACTTTGCTGATCGTTTGTCGGAGTTACAGAAAATGAGCGGTGTTGAAATTGGCAACGACATGTTGGCACAAGCCTTTTTCCGCAACATGAATACTCGATCAAACCGAAGAAGTTATAATGCGGTAGGTAATGCATCTGAATTTTTGAAAGAAAAATTTGGTAAAGAAATTGACTCAACATTAGCACAAAATATTTATAGCGAATTATTTATTAACGGAAATTTGGAAGCGATTGGTGAATTAAAGAAAAAGACTGGACTGATACCCGAGATTTCTTTAGAAAACGTGAGAGAAAAGTGCGATGTCTTATTACAGAAACGAGATTTCAAAATATTAGGGACTATCAAAACTTTACTCAACTTGGAAGCGCTTCCTTTGACTCCAGAAATTGTACAAGCGGAATACACAAAACTTGTTGATAATCCCAAGTTTGCTACTCGTGAAGATAAGGATATAGAAGTTTTCTATTCTCTCTATGAACTTACCCGTGTTAGACCCGAATTATCTCCAGAACAGGCTGGGTTAGGATATAGAAAAGTAATGTTTGCTTCGTACGATGGCAGTTATGATAAATTTGAACGAGTAGTCGGTATCCCACCGACAGAAAGTGATCTACAAAACCAAGTATATATTTTGTTAATTCAAGATTATTCAACAAAAGATAGTGTCTTAAAATTTACAGAAAAACATAAAATCAAAGTATCTCCAGAAATAGCACAAAAAGCAGTAGCGCGTCGTCTTGAAAGGATAACTATGGGTGGCGTGAGTAGTTTTATAAAAAACATAAAACTGATTGAGGAAATTTCGGAAACACAGATTCGTTTAGAAGCTGATGTTGTTGAAAAGCAAGTCGAAAGAATTATTCAAGGACATAAACCAAGCGCATATAGCTGTACCGAGCTTGATGATCTATTCCAATGGTTTGAAGAAAATACAGGACAAAAACCATCGCAGGGTATGGTTGATTTAGCATATACACGAACCTTAGGACAAACCATTTCTTATGAGAAAACTCCAGAGGGTAAGGATAAAAGTTTGAAAGCTTGGGATTGGCTAAAACAAAAGTACGGGTTGCCATCTCCAAAAGCTGTACAGCAAATATACTTTGCCCAATTAGCTTCTAAATAAACAATATGAGATCACTAGAAAATTTTAATTACATAGAACAGTTTACCGGAGTCAAACCTGATATTCAGAAAATAGCTCTGGTAGAAAAAGAACAAGGTGCTGAAGAAGCGCAAGCGGAAAAGCGTCTGCAAGAACTTTTTGAACAACAACTCCTTGCTGGAAATGTTGAGGGAGTGCGTCAACTGGAAAAACAGTTTGGTAAAAATCTCTCGATTAAAGAGGCAAGCATTCAAGTCTTTTATACAAAAGTTTTATTAGAGGATGTTAATAATAAAGCAGAGGTTATAAGTTTATTATTATCTCGCACAAATACAACTCCATCTCCAGAAATAATTATTGCCCACTATAACAGCGGAGATTTTAAATTGGACGAGGAAGAAGTAGGGATTTTGAAAGTTTTAAAATCGAATGAAGCATTAAAAAACACGATTGAGCAAATAGATATAGATAAAGCGACGGAAATTACCGAGCAGAATCTCATTAGGTATTTCAAATTTTTGGGAACAGAAACTTCTCAATTATTTCCACTTACTTATGAAAAGGCGCTTGAGCAAATTACAAGTAAATTAACAGAAAACCAAGATTTAGCCGATTATTTTGTCGAGAATTTGAATAGTTATTATGAACAGCCGTGGGTTGCTGAAAACTTGGCTAAAGCAGTACAAGAATATTCGGTTGCTCAAAAATTTGTCTATGCTACACAACAACAAAATATTTGGACAGACCAACCATGGGTCGCTGACATATTGACCAAAGCAAATGAGATAGTAGCTAAACATAAAGCAGAATTTCCGGATGAAGATTGGCAAGACCAAGATCAGGATTCTTATGGATATAGCCACGGGAGCGAAGGTTTTAGCGAAACTGATCCTTACGCAAATCATCCATGGCGTTTTGATACCAAGCAAATACATTTAGCAACTGCCGTTTCTGAATTGATGGCGGGTGTTGCTAATACTCAAGAAATAGAAAAGCTAGGGATTAATACTCAAGAAATAAGTCCGATTTTGGCGGAAATCAATAAAAAGATTAGTACGGCTTACGAAAAATTTTTGGAAGAAGTCAGATCAAACAAACATATAAAAGATGATGATAAAAATGCTCTAGCTGATCCAGAATCTAGTGAAATAAAAATGTCTTCATTGTTAGAAAATGTAAAAGCATTTGTCGCAAGATATTTAGTACAAAATGCGGGTGGAGATGTTGCTAAATTCTCTGAACTCGGTAATCTGAATAAAGATATTGATCGTATTTTAACGGAAGGATTTAAACGATATATAAAAATTCACGAGGTTGATGTTCCACTTTACGATAAGCTTTACCAAGAATTTGATAATTTGCGTGAGACAGGAAGATACCCACTTGAAGTATTTTTGGGACGAGATGGTATTTATGCTTATCTTGGTCGGCGCGCACAAGATGTAGCGCGACGAAGAAAACTTGGAGTAGAAGGTAGAAAAAAATTAAAAGAAATTGGAGAAATTTTAGAAATTCATCCCCAATATACTGTTTATCCTAGGTATTTTCGAGATAATATAAACCACGAGACCAAAAAACAATTTTTGCAACAAGAAGGAATCAGTCCTGATGCTGATCCTCTGTTTTATGACACCGGATATACTGGGACTATTCCCGAACAAATAATGCGAGTGATGGATTTTGATAATGAAGATATAGAAAGAAGAATTAGATTGCTGTCCGCTCGAAGTGTACACCGCAGAGTTAAAGGTATCCCCGAAAATGCTCGATCGGAAATTATCGAATATATTGAGCATAATGCGAAATTAGAAGAAACTGCTGAAGGTCTTTTAGTTGAAGAAAAAACTGGCAAAATTCGTCATATTGCTAAACCGACCAGCCCCGAGGAGCAATTCTATTTTATGATGGTAAAACAGGCTGTAGGAAGGCATTATTGGCTTCAAGAGCAATTGCACCATGAGCCATCGGGAAATATTAACCTAGATTCGGAACACTACACTATTCGCATACGACAAGATTATGCCCAACTCCTGCCCAAGGAGTTTATGGCTGACCCAAAAACATTTTTTGAGCAACATGGCGAATTATTAAAGAGTAGTAAAGGAGAGGGAGAATATCCTGACGAAGAAGTTGTTTTGTTTAAACTCACGGACGGTACAGAAATTGTTGCTAAGCGCATAGAACTTAGAAAAGCAAAAGAAGCAAGAAAAGAATTTGCGATATTGATCGGGGCGAAAAAAGCCGGATTACCTACAGCAGACCCAGTCGGTTTCCTTTCTGGAAAGGAAGATAAAGATGTTAGTTATCTGTTGATGAAAAAACTCGAAGGTCGTTCAGGAAGAAAATTTGAGAAAGAATTGAAAGAAAGCGGAAAATATTCTGAAGACCAGATCAAAGGAATTATGCAAACTGTTGTAGAGAAAAATAAAGTAATGGTGGAGTTATTTAGAGAAACGCTGAAAATTGATAAACGATGGAGAATTAAAGATACTATTATCGAATTTAACGAAGAAACTGGAGAAGTTGAAAATGTTATTCCGATTGATTGGGAGAGAGCCGAAAATTTCAATCCTAGTACGCCAAAAGAAATAGACGAGCTTGTCTAAAAATTTCTTGCTAAAGTTGGTTGTTTTGTGGTAATGTACTGAATCAAATCAACCAGTTCTTTGGAGGAATAAATGGTCAAAGAGATCAGTCTCGATGCGGTCATGCTCTCGCTAGACGCGGCCACGGCGTGGCACGAGATGGCGGGACGAGTGGCGATGGCACTTCAACACATTGGGAAGATGAGGGCGAAAACCCTGTCTATCCCCGATGAACAAGCACGGGTCAATGACGACGGAACACTCACGATTTTCGTGAACATTCCGGATATCATCGATGTATCGATGGATGTTCCGGTCGGGCACTGGGGATACCGACAATAAGTGGAGGAAGCATGAGTAAAAAAGAGTTTGTTGGCGCGTTTATCTCTGAAAATGCGCCTTTTGTTTTTTGCAGGGAGCATCCCCGCCGTTTCCTCTTTTCCCCACGGCGGGGATATTGCGCGCGAACGGGAGGGTGGGTCAAGCGCATTTGCATTTTGCCTCGGGCATTTCCGCTAGGGTGTCCGGGCTAAAGGACGAGCGCCTGTGTTATATGAAATACCAAAATCTAAAAGCGAAAGCGACACCACGAAAGATAAATTGAAAACCAGAGAGGGGTTGGCACAGCCGGGTGGGGTGAGCCCTGTTCCGCTCTGCGGAATGCGCCGCGAAGCGGACGCACGAACCGAGGCTGGGCTGGGGAGAGAACAGTCTCTCCCCAACAAGCAGCGAGCTGTATTCATTTTGCTTGAACGGCTCAATTCTTCCCATTTGAGCCGTTCTAAAAAGCAAAATGCTCGCTACCTAGGTATGGCGCTCGTAGCTCTAGCGGAAATGCCCGAGGCGGATGCCGAGGGTGCACCCCTTTAGACTTGGACAAACACCTAGCAGAGAAATGATCGAGACAATATTGAATTTATTTTTTTGTTTTCTGTCCGCCCCGAATTCCCCCAAAACAAAAAGAGGAGCAAATGGAAAATTCCTCCCCAAACCCCTCCTTTTCCATTTGCGACATCCAAATTCAAAAACAGATGAGCCGAAGTTTTGGC
>Ga0210034_1000747_pt1 | contig 32776 bp, 26 predicted proteins | sample CryGeymeta201505_FD_185466 | JGI IMG/M metagenome (GOLD analysis project Ga0210034, IMG submission 185466) | Groundwater microbial communities from Crystal Geyser aquifers in Utah, USA - Crystal Geyser metaG 2015-05 (SPAdes) (version 2) | ecosystem: Environmental > Aquatic > Deep subsurface >... | reverse complement strand
GAAAGTTGAGATAGAATAATGTACCGCATAATTATTCCAGAAATGAGCAAAGAAATTTGACATTTTCAAATCCTGAAATAAATCTTAAAAAAAACTGAAAACGATTAAACATAAAAAAACATGTTTACAGGAATTATAGAAACCATAGCAACTATTGAAGCCATTAGACCACTTTCAGGTGGATTAGAATTCGATTTGTCAGCGTCTTATTTAAATGAAATTACCGTTGATGATAGCATTGCTCATTCTGGAGTTTGCTTAACAGTGGTTAAAAAAACGGAAAAAACGTACACGGTTCAAGCAGTCGAAGAAACACTACGTAAAACGACTTTAGGCGTATTGAAAATCAGCTCAAAATTAAATGTAGAACGCTGCTTAACACCACATTCTCGTTTAGATGGTCACATTGTTCAAGGTCATGTTGATGCAACAGGAACTATCACAAAAATTGAAAATGAAGGCGCAAACTGGCTCATCACCATTCAATTTTCAGATGAATTTACAGACTTAATAGTAGGTCGCGGTAGTATTACTGTTGATGGAATCAGTTTAACCGTTGCTCAAGATAATGCCAATTCATTTACCATTGCAATTATTCCGTTTACTTGGGAACACACAACCTTACATGAGCGAAAATTAGGCGACAAAGTAAATCTTGAATTCGATATTCTTGGAAAATATGTAATCAAATACATGAAAAATCGATTTTCAACATAAAAGAAAAGGCGAACCGTTCAGGTTTACCTTTTTTTTTATATATTTTATTTTTTAGGTTGATGAAAGAAGGAGTTTATAAAATTACTTTATGAGCATCATCTTTTTAGTGATTGTTTGAGTTCCAGCCTGTAAACGATAGATATACATTCCGCTTGATAGTGATGAAGCATCAAATTGAACAGTATAATTTCCCCTTGTAAGTGTTTTACTCACTAACGTTGCAACTTCTCTACCGAGAAGATCAAAAACACTTAAACGAACAGTTTGTGCTTTACCAATACTAAATGCAATAGAAGTACTGGGGTTAAATGGATTTGGAAAATTTTGTTCTAATCGAGTTTGTATGGGTACCTGTTCGTCTTCATTTGAAACGGTAGTTATTGAAGAATAACCAAACTCATCAAACACATAAAATCCAATATTTCCTGTACTCTCAGGATTATAGCTTAATTGGAAACTATCGAAGCGTGCATTACCTTCAATTACACCATTTGCAGAACCAATCCAAGGATTAATATTGTCATTTTTCAAATCCCATTGTACAAGTTTCCAGCCTAGCCAATCAACTGTAATCCAATCACTGGCTTCTAATTGACTATTTCCATCACGAACAACAAAACGAAATAGATTAGAAAGACCATCTCCAAAAACATAGGATGAAAGAACATGATTTTGGGTAAAATTCGTGTTGAAAGGAGTTCCACCTCCAAGATATTGACGAATTAAATGCGTTTCTGAGCTTTTATCCCAACCATAAGAAACTTTCAACGCTGTGCGACTATTAGCAGAAGTTACCATAACCGTTTCTGGGGTTTTACTTGTAACTTCAGTGATTATGCCGGTTGTGCTACCACTTTGTTGTGGTTCCCACCAATTTTCAGCAATACCAGATTCGAAATTGTCTATAACTACAAAATTTTCTGTAATACCATCAACTGTAAATGTGAATACTTCATCTTCCGTTCTAGTATTTCCATATTTGTCAGCTAGGCCTTTTTTAACTACAAATTCATATTCGTTATTTGGAGCTAAGGGTGAACTAGGGAAGAAGTGCATAGACGTTTTACCATAAAGATCATGTTTTCTGATTTTTGATAGCACGGCTGCGCCTGTAGTTTTATTTGTAAATACAAAAGAAGTTGTAGATAGACCACTTTTAATTTCTTCGTCAAAAACAAGACTAAATACGGCTCTTGGGTTAACTAATTCATCATTACCAACAGGAAATAAATTTGAAATTACAGGAGCATCTAAATCAGTTTTAGTTGTAGTGAATGAAAAAGAGTACTCATCTCCCGGAGTTCCATCATTATTTCCATCAAATGGATGATCAAACATATCTTTAGCTGTTGCTGCAATCGTTATGGTGTAAGTTGTTTCAAATTGGATATTTGCTTTTGGCTTGAATACCATTCGAATATCGTTACCCCAAGAAAAATCACCTTCAACAAAAGGTTCAATACTAAAAGCTTCTTCACAGCTAGCGGTATTCATTTTTTTGGAAAATGTAATTTCAATCTTATCAGTAGGTTCAACCTCTGTATTTCCATCAGTAGGGCTTATTGCGGCTACAGTAGGTTTTAAGCTTGAGTATAATTGAATATCTGCAAAGTTAAATGTGGTATCGTTTAGGATAGAAATACTCAAAGTATCTGAATAATAATCCTTTGCAGTAAAAATGATTTTTGCTTCGGTATCAGTTGGTACATTTTCAATGTAGTAAAATCCATTACGTAATTGTTCTGGGTCAGTACTGTAATTATTGAAAAGACTCTGATAAGTGTCAGTCGTATAGGAAAGTTCGCCAACTGTTGCTGTAGCGCCATTAATTGGAAGTCCTGTTTCAATATCTGATATAATCCCAGTTATTATGCCCACTTTTGGCCTTGCTTTTCCACTATAAGTCAAATAAGACCAAAAGTGCGTTTGAGCCTCAAGGCGCTTATACTCGGCATTCATGTTTTTTGTATTTTGAACAGGATTGGTATGAAATCCGCCCTCAGATAAAACTGAAGCCATATTTGATTCTCGATTAACATGAAGATAAGGCCATTGATTTGCTGTTCCTGACATATAAAATTTGCGATCAGGATAGGATCCTCTAGTAGCAACTCGCATACCTTTTGTAAGGTAGTCGGTCATGAAATCTCCCATTGCTTGCCCACCATTTGGAGTTTTCTCCACAATTGGATTAGTGGTATTCCCATCTTTAAACCAACCACCCCATAATAAAAGTGTCGACGCAGCTGTTGAACTACCGGCATCACTATGTATAGAATGGTAAAAATCCGCATTTAAAGAATTTGCATAATCTGTTCGCTGAGATAAAGAGACAACAACATTATCATTTAATCGACTCAAATAAACGGTATCTACGTCGGTGTTTTCAAGTAGAATTTGTTTAAGGTTTAATGCAACTTGCAGTACTTTTTGTGCTTCTGAGTAATTGTGAACTCCCATATTTTCTGTTTGCGAATGACCAGGATCAATAAAAACATCCCAACCGGAAAGTCCTGTAACAGCTTGAGCAGAAAGTGTTTGATATCCTATAATCAGGATGAAGGTAAAAGCTAGACCAATTTTTTTGAACATCATTTAACCTGTTTTAGTTTTGAATTGGAATGAGATAAATAGCACCTGTTTCTGGTGAATCAAAAGCGATTTGATCCCCTTTGGGTGACCATGAAGGATTCATTGCTACAGATGAAAAAGATTTTGTTAGTTCAAAAGACTCAGAGCCATCAAATTTAAGAGCAAAAACTTCTGATTCTGTTATCTGATAACCATTATCTGAGGCTTTCATAACAGCAAGATAATTTCCATCTGGTGAAAAACTTGGTCTGTTGAAGGCTCCAAGGTCATATTTATTACCTGATGGTAAATCAATAACAAATAAACTACCTCCTAAAACTTCAAAAGCTAGACGATTTCCGTCTGAGGATACGGTAAGATTTAAAATATCACCTTCATATTCATCACCAGATAAAATAGTTGGAGTTTTGGAAGTAGTAGATCCAATTTGATATAGTTTATTTCCTATGGCCATAAATCCCGGTTTATCAGGACCATTAGATTTTCTAGAAAAACCACTCTCTGTTACTTTGAGTTCTTGTTTATCAGAATAGTAAATGGTTTGTTTAGACAAACTTAACATTGGAACAGATGGCATGGAGTTGATGTATGGAGTTTTTAGATCCATATTTCCGTCTGTTTGAATAATTGCTACTGCGTTTTTATTGAAAACGCCTTCCATTTTGGTGTGGCGTACTAAAATGGAAGAATCATCTATCCAATTGGCACCAAAACCAACACTTAAATCATTTGATAATTGCTCTACAGTTTTAGTTGAAAAAGAATACGTGTAAATACCTTTGTGATTCAAACTGGTAAATAGCAAATGATTAGCAGATGGTGACCATTGAGCACGCATGTAGGCAATGCTTTCTGGAGCAACCAATAGTCTTATATCGCCAATCACTTTTGGTTGAGCTGAAAGAGAAATTGCTCCTGTCAAAAGACAAATTCCAAAAGTGAAAGCGCTTTTCAAAATCCGCATTATTTTTCCTTTAGTTGATTAAAATTTGAGAAAAAAACTTATGTACGTGTATAATGTACATAATTTGATCGATTATGTACAATGTGTTTCTTGAATAAATTTTCTTTTATACTATACTAAGTGAGAAATTATTTTGTTCCCGAAATATGCAAATTTTTAAACTTACTAAAGAACAAAAAAGTGTTATAATGATGTTTAAAACGTGATTATAGCAAAAATAACCTGCTTGCAGTTTAGCATTTATTTACAAGAGTCTAACAATAAAATGAAATAAAAGTTACTTTTTTATGATTTTTTTATGATCTACATATTGCTATTTATGAATTTTATGCACATCATATTGCTTGTTAATAATCAAATTTTATGTGATATTGTAGCGCTATGAGTTCTTAAGTATTGATGTTAAGTCAATTATTTTATTAAAAACTGTAAAAGCGCTTTTCATTTAAGAGCGAAAACGCTTAAAATTGAATGAGATTCACACGAATAAAAAAAAACTTAATAAACTGGTTTCAAACATGCTTAATTCTACTATGAGATACGGTAAAGCATCGTTTTCACACATTATAAAATGGGCGCTTGTTTGCCTAGTACTGCTCTTTATAGCAGGTCTCGGTGTATCATCTGCTCAAAAAGGGAAAATCACTGGACAAGCAACTGATTCAAAAACAGGCGAACCACTTCCTGGGGTAAATGTTCTTATAGAAGGAACAACTATTGGTGCCGCTACTGATATTGATGGGTATTATGTACTCTTAAATATTAATGCTGGGCTATATACTCTAAAGTTTTCTTATGTAGGATATGCACCTTACGTTGTTGAGAATGTAGGTGTAAGCGTTGGTCTTACTACTGAAATTAATGCAAAAATATCTGAAGAAATTTTCCAAGGAGAGGAAATTGTTGTTCAAGCCGAACGCCCTGTAGTACAAGTAGATGTCTCTTCTAGTCAGGTTAACTTCTCCAAAGAAGAGATAAAGAACTTACCGATTAACTCAGTTTCTGCGGTTGTTGGTTTACAAGCCGGTGCTGACGGATTAAGTATTCGTGGTGGTGGTTCTGATGAACTCTCTTTTAATGTAAATGGTATGACGATGCGTGATGAGCGTACAAATCAACCTCTTACAAATATTTCATTTACTTCTATATCAAACATTCAGGTACAAACTGGTGGTTTCAATGCAGAGTATGGTAATATACGTTCGGGTTTGATTAACGTGACAACTAAAGAAGGAAGTAAGGAAAAATATGAGGTTGATGCTTTAATTAGATACACACCTGCTCAGCCAAAAAACTTGGATGAATATGCAAGTGATCCTAATTCATTTTTCATGCGTCCATATATAGATGATGCTGTTGCATGGACTGGAACAGAAAATGGTGTTTGGGATTCTTGGACACAAGATCAGTATCCTAGATTTGAGGGTTGGTATAAAATTTCAGAGGATTTATTAAATGATGGAAATCCGAATAATGACTTAACTCCTGAAGCAGCTCAACAGTTATTTAAATGGCAAATGAGAAAATCATTTGAAATTCAAAATCCTGATTATGACATCGATTTAAACTTTGGTGGTCCAGTTACTGGAATTAGTAAAATGTTAGGTAATTTGCGATTCAACTTCTCTTTGAGAAAAACGCAAAGTATGTACATGATACCATTGGCTACAGATAGATATCTTGCTGATTCATATATGCTTAAATTGACTTCTGATTTAGCCAAAGGAATGAAATTATCTTTAGAAGGAATGTATGGTTATGACAGAGGAACTACAGCAAATAGAGACGGATCTGCTGAGTTTTTTGTTACATCAAGCGGTATTGCAAGTGAAATGGACAGAGTTTCTTTCCAAGACACACGTATTTTCTCAGACTCATATTGGAATCCAACAAGTAGAAGATATTTTAGTGCTGGTGCTACCTTAACACATACTCTTTCGGCTAGTACGTATTATGAAGTTCGGTACAATAACGTAACCTCATTTTACGATACCAATTTAGGCCGATCTAGAGATTCTACAGGAGTATTTACGGTAGGTGGATTAAGTTTTGACGAAGCTCCTTATGGATTTTACCCACTTCCATCAAATGGAATAGGTTCAGGAATGAGAATGGGTGTTGGTATGTCAACAGCTCGTGATTCATCAATGGTTTCAGTTAACACCTTAAAGTTTGATTTAACCTCTCAGTTAAATCGTTTTAATCAGTTTAAAACTGGTTTTGAGTTTAATCATACGTTATCTGATGTGAATTATGCCAGTGTTGATGCCTATTTAAGTGCAAGTAATACATACTCGAAATGGAATAGAAATCCACTTCGATTTGCTGCTTATGTGCAAGACAAATTAGAGTTTGAAGGAATGGTAGCAAATGTGGGTGTCCGTATGGATGTTTCTGCCCCAGATGGTGATTGGTATGATTATGACCCATTTGTAAGTGCATTAGGTAATCAAGCAAGAGGTTTAGATACCTTGCTTAACAAAACGAGTATTACACCACAAGTTATGTTTAGTCCTCGTTTAGGTGTGTCTTTCCCAATTACTACAAAAAGCAAATTGTTCTTCAATTATGGGCACTTTTACAGTATGCCTACACCAGAAAATTTATATTTAACTCGTTTTATTGAGGGAAATCAAGTAACCTTTATTGCAAATCCAAATATCAAACTGCCCAAAACTGTTGCTTATGAGTTAGGTTATGAACAAGACTTATTCGAACAGTATTTAATTCGTATTTCTGGGTATTATCAAGATGTAAGTCAGCAACCTGCTAATATTAGTTATCGTTCAGGAAATGGTGTTGTTAGTTATTCCAGACCAGAGGCTAATTCATACCGTGATGTTCGAGGATTTGAATTCACAGTTCAAAAAGTAAAAGGGAAATACTTCAGAGCTTTAGCCAATTACACTTATAGAATTACAACTAGTGGTATTTTTGATTTTAGATTTAACTATCAAAATCCAAGTGATCAACGGAATTATGAACGAACCACAACTGCAAACATTCAGTTTAGACCTGTCCCTGCGCCAGTTGCTCGTTTAGTTCTTGATTTCTTTACTCCCTCAGATTTTGGACCTAAAGTTGCAGGGATTAATCCATTAGGTGCTTGGAGCTTAAACTTAATTAACTCATGGCGCGCTGGTGGTTACAGTACATGGACTGGTGGTGGTTCAATTCCTGGAATTGTAAACAATGTTCAGGAAGTTGATCGATATAACACGGACATGCGTTTTTCAAAAGACATTCGTTTTTCAAAAAAATCAAGTTTGAACATGTTCTTTGAAGTTTCTAATGTATTTGGACTTCGTTATTTATCGATGGCCAACGCAGGATTTTTTGATGGAAATGATTATTTAGCCTACATGAGATCTTTGCACATGCCTGAAGGTATTCTTTCAGAAATAGAAGGTTCATACTTATCAGTTCCTGGAGATGATAAACCTGGTGTTTATCGAAAACCGGGTGCTGAATATGTTCCAATTGTATCGTTAAGAGACGTGAATTCGATTTTAAATCCTAGTGAGCGACCATTGTACTATGATTATGAAAACAAAGAATATTATCAGTTTAAAGATGGACAGATGGTAAAAGCAGATACAAAATTAGTAGATCAAGTCTTAGAAGACAAAGCCTACATTGATATGCCAAATATGAACTTTTTAAACTTCATCAATCCAAGAACTTTTCGCTTGGGTTTCAGAGTTTCATTTTAATTTAATATGACGATTACAGCAAAAATGAAGAAAATGAATAAAATACTTCCTGTTTTACTGATATGTTTCTCGACAATTTGGGTAAATCAGGTTTCAGCGCAAGTTGAACATAAGTGGTTGGGTTTGGGAAGTTTGCACAACTTCTACGCTAACTTCGGAACAGAAATTGAACACTCCTTTGTTGCAAGGCAGCAGTATGGTTTGGTTTGGCCTGGAATTTTTGAATTTCAAGATGCGCAAGCTGCTAAAGGAATGTGGTTAGGTGCTACAAACTTTACAGACGAAAACGGAACAAATTTTCCGATTAAAGTTGTTCATTCTGGGCCACGTGTTCGTGGAGCTGCTTTTTTCTTTCCGGTAGAATTTAAGTTAGTTAGTAAAGTGCCAGCAACAGATGTTATTGTCGATGGAAATTCTTCGTTCAGATTAGAACAAACTGTTGATGAGGTTGACCCAACGATTCCTGGAGACAGAATGATGTATGCAAAATTTAATACAGCACTTGGTCTTACAGTTGAACGGAAGATTCATCAGTTCTCACAAGTCTATCATGATAATTATCATGTTTTTGAAATCAAATTAACTAATACTGGTTTTATCAACAATGAAGATGTTCAAAGAATTAATGCTCCATTAACGGGTTTAGTTTTTTATGAACAAGTACGTTGGGCACCAGTTTTACAAACTAGATATACTATTGGTAATGCTACAGGTTGGGGTATTAATACCATGAACGACAGAACTGGAGATGGTTTGGAAAATCCAGCACTAGATCCAGGAAGTACAGATGAATTCAAGTCTCAATTCGCATGGCATGGTCGTTTGTCTGGATTTGCAGCGCCAATTCCTGGTGCAATTGATAATGTTGGAGCGCCAATTATTGTTCCAAGTACAGTAAATGGATATTTATCTGCAGCAGATACTTCTGGCCGATTAGGTGCTTATCACTTTGTTGGTAAAGTTCATATTCATGCAGATACATCTCCAAGCGATCCGACGAATGATCCGAATCAACCAATGACTATGGATGAAATTGGCTCAGATGATCCTATGAATTCTCAAAATGACCCCTTTAATGGGACTAAAATGTCAGCTGAGTATAATAAAATGATAGCTGGTAGATTACCAAGGCACGCATATTCAGTAGAAGACAAAGGTTATGAGGGATTTGTAAAACCAGGTTTTGATCCTTCAAGAGGAACATCTGGAGGGTGGAGTGCTGCTACAGGATATGGACCATATACCTTAGCTCCTGGTGAAAGTATTACTATTGTTTATGCAGAAGCAGTTTCTGGTATCGGTCACGCGTTTGCACGTGAGGTTGGTTCTGAATATAAAGCAAATATTAAATCAGGTATGGATGCTGATGTTGCAAGACGTACCAAAAATGTGAAAATGTTCCAAGGTCGTGATTCTTTATTCCAAACTTTTAGAAGAGCAATTGCCAACTATAATTCTGGTTACGCTTTAAGAACGCCGCCACCTGCTCCAACTTATTTTGAAGTGAACTCAACAGGTGCAGGTATTCAATTAGGTTGGAATTATGAAGTTACAGACGAGTCGAAAATAGATGGATTCGAAATTTATCGTTCTGCATATTTACCTGATTCAGCGGCAATTAAAATTGCAGAAATTAGCTCAAGTGATCGTGATTTTATAGATAATGAAAGAACTCCACTACCTGCTGGAGCTCCAATTCGTGGAATTGATTATTACTACTACATTTCTGCAGTTGGAAAAGCTGATAATACAGCGGATAATGCCTTGACTCCAACTGGGGTTTTAAGAAGCTCTCGATATTTTACTCAAACCTACGATCCTGCAAGATTGTTGAGACCACCAGGAGAGTCGATGGATGAAATTCGAATAGTCCCAAATCCATACATTGCATCTAGTTCTGATGCACTTCGCTTTGGTCGCGAAACAAGAATCGCCTTTTTTGATGTACCAGGTAACTGTTCCATAAAAGTGTTTACTGAAATTGGCGAGTTTGTACAAGAAATTCCAGGAACGAATTCAGGTGATGTGTACTGGGACTTAATGACCAAATCTAGACAGCGAATTGCTAGTGGTGTGTATATCGCTATCATCGAGAATCTTGATACTGGTGAAAAAGTAACCAAGAAATTTGTAGTTATTTTTTAATTGAGGAGAATGAAGAAAATGTTTAAAAGAACAATCAAATTTATTGCACTGATTCTGCTCCTCATTGGTTTCTTGAATCAGACAAATGCACAAGAAAAAAGAGCTCAGACCTCTTTTAAGTTTATTTCAACCCCACTTGCGGCTAAAGCCGCAGGTATGAGCGATGCAATTTATAGTATCGAAGGCGGAGCCGAATCGATTTTTGCAAATCCTGCTACTATGTCGAGACAAAGTACATTCGCAAATATTACCGGTGGTCAAGTTCAATTTATTGCTGATATTAACTACCATTATGCTGCAGCTGCTTTTGCTCCTGCTAAAGGATTATATGGAGTATTTGGATTTCATGTGCTTTCCGTTGATTACGGTGATTTACAAGAAACAATTAGATCCAATAATGATCGTGGATATATAGATATAGGTACGTTCAGTCCTATTTCCTTTTCTGTTGGTATGAGTTACGCTCGAGCCATTTCAACTCAATTCTCAATTGGTGGTACTATAAAGTACCTAGGTATGGATTTAGGAACTGGTAGCACTGATATTTCATCAGGTGGTGTTTTAGTTCGTGAAAAATTTAAGGCAAATGTTTTAGCCTATGATTTTGGAGTTCATTATAAAACTGGTTGGGAAAGCTTAGAATTAGGTTTTGCATTCAAAAATCTATCACAAGAAGTGAAATTCGACACGGAAAATTCAGAGATTCCGTTGACTTTTCGAATGGGTATGTCTATGAATATAATTGATTTAACGTCATTAGATAAAAATTACCATAGTTTTATTCTTTCTTTGAATGCTAATCGCCCAAGGGATTTTAATGAACAAGTTATTTTAGGCCTAGATTATACCTTCATTAAACGAGTTTCATTTAGAGGTGGTTATTTATTACCAGCTGAAGAACAAGGTGTTTCTTTTGGAGTCGGATTTAACCAACCTATTAAAAATGGTATTGGGATAAAGGTTGATTATTCCTACACGGATTTTGGAATTTTTAGCGGTGTGAATCGCTTAGCAGTACAATTTTCATTTTAAAGATTAAGACAAAAACAAAAAATGAAGAATATCATGACTCAGATTATAGGAAAAGTTGGCATTTTAGTTCTAGTTTTGGCAATTGGCATGTCAAGTTGTGCAGATAAGGAAACAAGCATTTACAATCCAAATTATAATGCTCCTAATCCTGATCCTGTAATAACTTCTATAGAACCAGCATCAGGTTACTTAGCAGGGATTGATAAAATTGTAATAAACGGGCAAAATTTTATAGCTGATACTGTAACAACAAGAGTATATTTTGATGGTTTACCAGGCGTAACATTAAAAGCTACACCAACCCAATTAGAAGTTAGACCTTCTGCTTTTGCAATCGGTAATCCTTTAGTTGTAAAAGCTGTTGTAATTGGCGCTGAAAATTTTAGTAATGAATTTAATTATCGAATTGACTCACCAATCATAAGACTTCCTGGAGTAAATGATTCTGATGAACCTTGGGCAGTAACACTAGATAAAGATGGTAATGTTTACACTCATTTATTAAGAGATGGAACTGATTTTGGTATTCAAAAATATAATCCGATAACTGAAGAAATTACTTCTTTTCAATCTCCACCAAGTTCTGCTTCAAGGGTTTTGAGATGGAACGCTTTGAAATTTGGTCCAGATGGTTTTTTATATGGAGTTAGAAGTAACAGAGCTATATTTAAAACTGATGGTGGTGTTAAAGCGTTTGTCACTACTAAAACAATTGCTAGTGGCTCGTTAGTGGATTTAGATTTTGATAAAAATGGAGATTTGTGGGTAGTTGGAAGTACACCAAATGTATTCAGACTAGATATGAGCAACCCTGCGGTAAATAATACATCTGTTGCAAACCCTACTGAACTCACTACAATTCAAGGAATTAGAATTGTTAATGATACAGTATATTTACTTGGAGTAAAAGGTACAGCGATTACAGGAACCAATGTACAAATTTGGAAGTATACGCTAGATAATACTAATTCATTAACTAATGGGGAAATGCTTGTGAGTTTAACTGATGCTACAAATATTTCTAGTATAGAAGCTTTCTCAATGACTGTTTCAATTGATAATAATTTATATGTTGGTGTAAATAGTTCAAATGGAATTTTAAAAGTTTCTCCAACTGGTACAATTTCAATTCTATACCCTGGTATTGTTCAAACTAGAATTATTAATATGGCTTGGGATTCTTCTAGAACATTATATATTATCGCTGAAGAAACGAGTAATCGCGATGGTATTGTTCTCACAAATCAACGAATTTTCGAACTAAATATGTTAGAACAGCGAACAGCTGTCTATCATGGAATCGAATAAGAATATGCTGAATAGCATAAAACAAATAACAAATAAAATATAGGAGCATAAAAATGCGTAAAGTTACTATGTTATTAGCAATGGTTATTATGCCATTAGTTGCTAGTGCACAATGGGATTATGCGGGAAATTTCCCAAGTGATTCACTAAAGTTAGATCAGGCCTCAACACAGCAATATGCAATGACAGGTATTGCAGTTGATGGAGAAGGTAAAGTATGGTTTGCACCATATTATTATCAGTCAGATACGTTGACTATTTCTGTAGATAATTATAATGGTACTGCAGATACTACATTAACAAATCAAAGAATGAATTTTGTTTGGATTTATAATGCAGATGGAACTCAAGCGTCTTTCTCTCCTCTTACATACTTAGAAGACAAATCAGGTAATGTAGTTGATACATTAGGTGGTGAAGTTTATCGTAATGCAGATGGATTTAGACGTTATGGTTATAATACCAACAGAGGTTTAAGAGCAACTATAGATGGTAATATTGTAGTTACAACATTTACTTATGCACGTGTAATTGACCACACTGATGGTACATTAATTGCAAAAAGAAATACACTTCAAGATGGTTCTGATTCACATGGTTTAGCGGGTCCTGCTGTTGATGGCGCTGGTAATATTTATATCTCTAGTGTATTCCCAGATTTTCCAATTATCCAATATGACTCAAATCTCGAAAATCCTCAAACAGTTTGGGAATCAAGTCCAGGTTTCTCGAGATCTAATTTAATTTCTGAGGATGGTTTAACAATGTATTTCCCAGCATATTCTGCTGCAAATGTATATGTTTATTCTCGTAGTGATGAATTTTCAGCTTTTGTTTTAGCAGATTCTATTTATGGTGTTAAAACAGAATCCTTAACCTTCTCACCAGACGGTAAACTATGGGTTTCAGGTGGTTCTTTCAATGATTTCCCAGTTGATGGATCTGGCTATATGCCAAAAGTTCACTATGCTTTTGACACAAGTAATTTATCAGCTGCACCTAGTGATAGTATTCGTTGGTTTGATCAAACTTTTTATGCAGATGATTCACGTGCTTCTGCAAAAGTCGATGGTCGTCCACGTGGTATTGCGTTCTCTGCAGATGGTACAACTGCTTATTTAGGTCAATTCAATGACACAAATAAAGGTTTACAAAAATTCACTAAATCTGAAACAAGTGTAGAACGTGAATTCAATGCTAATGGATTTGAATTAAGCCAAAACTATCCTAACCCTTTCAACCCAAGTACAGCTATTACTTTCACAATGGGTAAAGCATCTACTGCAAGCTTGAAAGTTTATGACGGTCTTGGTCGTGAAGTTGCTACTTTAGTTAATGGATTCAAAAATGCAGGTCAACACACTGTATCTTTTGATGCTTCTAACTTAGCTTCAGGAACTTACATTTATATATTACAAGCTGGTAATACACGCTTAGTAAACAAAATGACCTTAATTAAATAAGATCTTTTGTAAAATTTTAAAAGTATCTCATTTGTCAATAGGTCTTCTTAAGAAGTTCTATTAATCTTAAAATGAAAATTTATTTTTCACAAAAGGTTTTGACAATTGAGATACTTTTTTTTTAAAAAAATACATACTAGTCTATATTATGCGAATTTTTTCAACCTTAGCAACAATAATGTTGCTTTCATTCCCATCACTATTATTATCACAAACGTATACTGATCAAAAAGAAGAGACACGAGCCACATGGGTTGCAACAGTTTATAATTTAGATTGGCCACTAGCTAGTAGTGCACCTCCATCATTTCAAAAAAGTGATATGGTAACCTTATTTACTAATTTGAAAAAAAGTGGCATTAATACTATTTATTTTCAAGTTAGAACATATGCTGATGCAATGTATGAATCTAATTATGAACCATGGTCTAGATATTTAACAGGTACTCAAGGGCAAGCACCAAATCCTATGTGGGATCCTCTTAGTTATGCTATACAATTGGCTCATGATAATGGAATGGAATTACATGCTTGGATTAATCCATATCGTGCTAGAACAAATCCAGGAAAAATATCTGGCGATTTATCTCAATATCCAGAATTATTTTCTGGTGTTGAAGCGAGTTCCTATTCAGAATCTTTAAAAGCCACTCTTTTAAAGGATGAAATAACAGCAATCGATCATGTAACTGTTCAACATCCAGAATGGATTTTAGATGTTGGGACAGTTGGAATTCTTAATCCAGGTTTAGATGAAGTAGTTGATTATATTACAGATGTTGTAATGGATATTGTGAATAGATATGACATTGATGGTGTTCACTTCGACGATTATTTTTATCCTTACCCGCCAAATGAAATAGGATCTCAAGATCAAGAGACATTTTTAGCAAATGGAAGAGGAATTGCAAATATTGGGGATTGGCGAAGAGATAATATTAATAGAATGATTAAATCAGTATATGATAGTATAATGACAGTGAAACCATTTATACGTTATGGAATCTCCCCATTTGGTATTTGGAAAAGTGGAACCCCAACAAATGCTTCAGGTATGAGTGCCTATTCAACGATTTATGCAGATGCTCCAGCTTGGCTAAATGGCGAATATGTTGATTATTTAGCTCCTCAATTATATTGGCCTTTTGTTGCTTTTCCAGTAGGTCAGGATTTTGGACTTTTAGCAGGCTGGTGGGGAAGTATTCGAAATGGCAGACATTTATATCCTGGGCACGGACTTTATCGAGCAGATAGAACGTCTTATCCATCAGGAGCAATGTTTAGTGTAAATGAAGTACCAAAACAAATACGTTTTATTCGGAATGATACTAACTTACAAGGAAGTGTATTTTTTAGAGCAAGAAATATATCAACGTACAAGACACAAGGTTTTTCAGATTCGTTGAAAAATAATTACTACAAATATCCTGCTCTACCCCCACCAATGTCGTGGAAAGCGTCAGTAAAACCAATGAGTCCGCAAAATCTAAGTGTTGCACCAATTATAATTGATGAAGTAATAACGAACTTTGCTCTGAATTGGGATAAAGTCATCGTACCAGAAGGAAACGATACCACTCTTAAATATGCCGTTTACAGAGTTACAGCAGATCAACAACCAACAATGGAAGAAGTGTATTCAGATATTAGAAATTTAATTGCTGTAACTGGAACACCAACATATACGGATAAATTACCTGGAACTGGTGCACCGAATTGGTATGTAGTAACCGCTGTAAATAGAAATTCAGTAGAAAGTGATGCTTCTAATTTTGTTGAAACCGAAATCTTAACTTCAACAGAAGAATCTGATGTGTTTGAACTTCCTAAGCAAATTGTTTTAGAGCAGAATTATCCAAATCCATTTAATCCTTCAACCAAAATTACTTTTTCTGTGCCTAATGCTGAGCAATTGACCCTAAAAGTGTATGATATGCTTGGTCGTGAAGTTGCGGTTTTAGCAAATGGATTATTTAATTCAGGTTCACATTCTGTACAGTTTGATGCGAGCCGTTTTAGTTCAGGAATCTATTTTTACACGCTTCAGACATCACAAGTAAGTATTACTAAACGAATGGTATTGCTTAAGTAAAACAATTTATGGCGTGAGCGTCCGCTCGTGACTCCGCTCGTGACTGTCCGATTGTGAAAAAGTTTTGAATTTGAAGATCGAAGCACGAGTGGACACTCGCGCTAGATTTATTTATGGCGCGAGCGTCAGCTCGTGACTGTCCGCGAAGCACGAGCGGACACTTGCGCTTGGAATAAAAAATGCTTCTTTTATTTCTTTATTGTTCAATTTTCAAATAATCAATCCAATCATTCTAAAATAAAATTTAGATCAATTTTATGAATATTCTTATAGCAGATAGCGGTTCAACAAAGACAGAATGGTGTTTACTTAAATCAGGCGAGGATAAACCGTTTCTTCGTTTTTATACAGATGGCTTAAATCCTTATTACCACTCAACCGAGAGTATTCGAGATGTTTTACGCTATGCCGTTATTCCAAATTTAGCTAAACATGATATTGACGAACTGTATTTTTATGGTGCAGGTTGCTCTTTAGATGAAAAAAAACGAATTCTTTCAGCTGCAATCTCAGAAGTGTTTCAAAACTCAAAATTTGATATTCAAGATGATTTATTAGGAGCAGCAAGAGCTTTGTGTGGAAATGAATCTGGAATTGCTTGTATTTTAGGAACAGGCTCGAATTCATGTTTATATAATGGGAGTCAAGTTATTGATAATATTCCTTCATTAGGGTTTGTTCTTGGTGATGAAGGTAGCGGTGGTTATATAGGAAAGCAATTAATTCACGCTTATTTTTACCGAGATATGCCCACTGAACTCAAATTGGATATGGAAAAAACCTATACAATGGATAGAAGAATTATTCTTGATGGAATTTATCATAAACCACAAAGTAATCGTTTTGTAGCCTCATTCACCAATTTTACATCTGTTCATAAATCACATCCTTTTATTCAGAATTTAGTTAAGAATGCTTTTGATGTGTATTTAAACTCGAATATTTTCAAGTACGAAAATTATAAAGAAACTCCCATTGGTTTTATTGGTTCCGTTGCGTTTAATCATCAAGATATTATGATGAATTTGCTGGAATCGTATGGATTGCACGTTTCTCGTTTTATTAAAAATCCAATGGAAACCCTTATTGATTACCACAAAAAATAAATTGATTCAAGCTCCCGAAATTTAGATTCACTCATGGAAAAAGTAACTGAAAAAACATCAAAATACCGTCATCTTGAAAAAATGAGCACTATTGAATTGCTCACAAATATTAATAATGAAGACAAAACCGTACCACTAGCCATTGAAAAAGTTCTTCCAAATATTGAAAGAGCAGTTGATGCAATTGTTGATCGAATGCTTAGTGGAGGAAGATTGTTTTATTTAGGCGCAGGCACAAGTGGCCGTTTAGGCATAGTTGATGCATCTGAATTACCTCCAACTTTTGGTGCTGAAAAAGGAATGGTTTTAGGTTTAATCGCTGGTGGAGATACTGCCATACGAGACGCTCAAGAATTTGCTGAAGATAATGAACAGGGCGGTTGGCAAGATGTATTGGCATTTAACCCAAAACCTGCAGATTTCATAATGGGAATCGCAGCCTCAGGCTCGACTCCTTATGTTTGGGGCGCTATGAAAATCGCAAGAGAATTAGGCTTAGCTACAGGTTGTATCGTTTGTAATGAAGGTTCTGAAGTTGCCGCACATGCTGATTTTCCAATAGAAGTTGTAGTTGGACCCGAGTTTGTAACTGGAAGCACTAGAATGAAATCTGGAACCGCTCAAAAGCTAGTTCTAAATATGATTTCCACATCAGTAATGATAAAATTGGGTCGTGTTGAAGACAATAAGATGGTGGATATGCAATTAACAAACAATAAATTAGTAGATCGCGGTTCTAAAATGGTAATGCAAGGAACGGGTTTGGATTATGAAACAGCCAATAAACTATTGTTAAAACATGGCTCGGTTAGAGCTGCGGTGGATGCGTTTAAGGCTAGGTGAGCCTATGAATGCACGCAGTTTTAATACGGCTAATCCTTCGAATTCTGTTCGGTTTACATCTCACCAATTGGATGAGGATTTTGATTTAAACTTAGCTTACGCTGGCGCTTGTTATCTTGATACAGAAATTGGAATGTGGATGAGTATGGATCCTTTAAGAGGTAAATTGCCGAGGTGGAGTCCGTATAACTATACGTATAATAATCCATTGCGTTTTGTAGATCCTGATGGAAAAGCAGCAGACGATCCATTTGGGATGTTAAATTTGCTTTTTCTCAAGATGGGACTTGGTTTGGTGACGCATTTCGCGTTGATCAGGCAGGAGATGGTCAGTTAGAGAAAAAAATACAAAATGATGTTAAGGATGCTGCAATTGGCGGTATTGTTGTTGCCCCCTTTACTGGTTTTGCCTCTCTAACATTAACTGGATATGCGTTAGCAGTAGGTACAGGTTCAGATGTTGTTTCAACTGCTGCTAAATATACAGATGCATTTGCATTCGATGGGTCTTTTAACACAGCAAATGTTAAGGCATTATCAACTGGAATTAATGTATTAGCGGGAAGAATATTCGGAAGAATTGCGAAATCTTTTGCCAAACTAAATAGTGCTGGTCGATTTTTTAATCCAGATAATGGTCGTTTTGTAACAAATAAGTTTGGATTTGGAGTTACTGCTGTTAGAGATGCAACAAGTGTTACAACATCAGTAATCATAAATAATCAATTAGAAGAATGATAGAAAATCCTAAAGATGTATTAGCCCAAAAGCTGGTAATTTTTCTAGAGAAAAATGGTCTTGATCCATTGTATACTATTACAGTTTTTACATTAATTATAGCGGCTACTTACCGAAATTATATTAAAAATTGGAATAAATTGGAGGGTTGGAGGAAACTTCAAATTATTGCTACAGTTATTGCTGCACTTATGTTTTCACTTATAAGTTTTCTTAGAATAACTAATTTGATTAACTGGGAATAACTAGTTAAAAAATTGTATTGATTCTGAGATAGGAAGAATTTATAGTTCAGAGTATCAACTATTCACTAAATGCTCTGTTAAATTAACTGTCTCTTAAAATCACTCTATTATTAAGTTCAGATAAACTTTATTTTGTGTGATGAGTCTATATGAATTAAATTATAGAATGGTAAAATTAATAGAAACACCGTTCTTCACAAGAGCGGTAAAGAAATTATTAACTCAAACTGAATATCAATTTCTAATTGAGTTATTGCTTGATAATCCTAAAATTGGGATCGTCGAACCAGGGACTCTGGGTGCTCGAAAAATTCGACTACCTCGAATTGGACATGGAAAATCAGCAGGTTTTCGAGTAATTTACTTTTACTATTTAACAGAAGAAGAAATATGGTTAATTGACATTTATGGAAAAAATGATAAAAGTACTGCCGACAAAAAAAGTCTCCGAAAAATTATCAGCGAAATCAAAAAATAAAAGTTGGGCTGATGAAACCGTTACATCAATTCGAGAATTTCGTGAAGGTAAAAAAGAATTGGTAGTTCACACTAAGCAGTCTCAAAGTTGAGAAGTGTTCTCAAAACAATTGGTTTATAGGAGATCTCTGTCTTGAAACGAGTCGAGAGGATGATTTTGATCCCTTTGGCAACGTTCTCCCCGGCAGAAGCTACAACGCAGGAACGCCAAACGATTTGAATAAGTTCACAGGTCACGAAAGAGACCAAGAAGGTGGTATCAATTTAGACTATATGCTAGCAAGAAATTATGACCCAGAAATTGGGCGGTTTTTGAGTGTGGATCCTTTGCACTCAAAAAGAAGTTGGTTAACACCCTACAATTATGTGCAGTATAATTCAATGATACGAATTGATCCAACGGGGTTGATTGATTGGGTGGGTGGCAGCAATGTTTGGAGGACTAACAATGGTTGGAGGAGTGGTACAAATCGCCGCTGGAATAGCGTTAACACCGGTAACATTTGGTGGTTCATCAGCACTTATAGTGAGTGGAACCATGACAACAGGTTTGGGTATGGGGCAAGTGGCTGTAGGGTTAGCGGAAACAGGACAGGATATTCCAAGTGGAGCATTGGAATTAGTATGTATGGCATCTGGAAATGAAAAGGCAAGAAGTATTGGCAAAGGTGCCGATGCAATGATCAATATGACAACGACAGGAGTATTGGGGGCATCAAGTAAAACTATTGAAACAAGTAAATCTGTTTTTAGTGTTGTAAAAGACGGTTATAAAAATATAGGAAAAACATCATATGACATTGCAACAAAAAATCTTAAAGCTGGTGCTAGGTCACGCTCTGAGGCATTAGCTAGACAGGCTGTGAGTACTGTAAATGCGATCGAAAATGCAACGGATATTGGGGGTACAATTAGTGATGGTAAAGTTATATATGACGAGGTCAAAAAAGATTAGAGAAGTTTTAATTTCTGTAGATTAGGAAAAATATGGAATTGGAAAAATTAGTAATAAAAGAAGAGCAAAATCTTATTATGGATATCATTACCGTTTTGGGTGGTATGGGGTTGGTTGCAATTCTAATAAGATGGTCTGAGTTGTCAGGTTTAGCATTGATTTGGATGATTGCCTTAGTTGTCGGCTTAATTTTGATTAGTATTATTAGGTCATTGCTTTATGATGTTGTTAAGCTAGAAATTGACCAAAAATATGTTTATGTATACACTAGATATAACTGCATGCATTTTGAAAATGATTCTAATTACTTGAAAATAGTTGTGTCAAGTTATTACGGGGAATATTATCATCTTCATTTATGCATAAAGGATAAAAATGGAAGATTGAAAGATGTTAAGAAGCTAAACTTGGTATATTGGTTTCTAAAAGACTCCAGATTGTTAGAGGTTTTGAATTATGATGCAAAGTATGAAGATGCTATGCAAAAACTTAAATTTAAGTATTCACTAAAAGCGAACGAAGATGGCATCAGTGTAACCAATAAAAAATGAGAAGACAATTATTATTGCAAATCGATGAAAAGAAACATGTTGGAAATTAGACCAAACATTAAAAATCAACATGGTTAATCTTCTTAAGTAAATTCACAAAAAGGACAGAAATAACGGTCTTTTTTAATTAAACAAAAAACCCTCACTAATTCATCATCCTCATTCTTCTGAAAACAGAAGTCAAACGGGCGGTTAGTTCTTGTGGATTAAACGGTTTTACTAGATAATCGTCGGCGCCGGCTAATAGAAATTTTACTTTATCGGTGGATGAATCTTTTGAGGATAACATGATTACGGGAATCGTGCTTTTTAAGTCATTGCGAATCGAATTCAAGAAGTCGAATCCATCTAAGGTTGGCATGGAGATATCAGAGACTATTCCATCAATCTGTAAGGTTTTTAAAAGATTTAAGGCTGTAATGGGATTGTCGGAAGTAATTACTTCATATTCTTTTTCAAGTACGAAACGGAGTAATTGAACCATAGCTTTGTCGTCGTCAACAACGAGTAATTTAGTTTTCATGTTATAAGTCTTTTTTTTGTAATTCAGTTATAATTTTTTTGAAGATGCGTTCGATTTCATCTATATACTGTGTAAGTAATGTATTTTCAAAAGTAGTTTTTTTGACTTCTACTTCAATGGAAATGAATAAATTCCTCATACTTTCGGCGTTCATATAGCCCGCAGTTGATTTCCCTTTATGTGCAGTTCTGCTCAATTCGTTGAAATCTTCATTTTTAAAATGTTCTTTCATTTCAGCAATTAAAAGAGGAATGTCTGTTTTAAACATGCCAATCATTTCTATTAAAAACTCACGATTATCACCACAAACTTCGAGTAAATAATCTAGATTAAAGAAAGCTGATTCTATTTCGGTTTCATCTAAATCACTAAGTTCTTGCGCAGGAGGATTAAAATGTTTTTTTAGAATTTCTAATAAGTGATTGGGATTAAAAGGCTTGGCGAGATAATCATTCATTCCAGAATTTAAACAGCGTTCTCTTTCTTCTGGTAAAGCTGCGGCAGTCATGGCAATAATAGGAATGGAATTGTACTCTTTACCCGACTTCCTAATTAAACGAGTGGCTTCAATACCGTCAATAACAGGCATTTGCATATCCATCAAAATGACATCAAATTTTTTCTCGTTCAGACTATTAATACACTCAGCACCATTACTAGCGGTTTCTACCGTAACGCCCCAATGTTGAACAATTTTTTTCGCTATTGTCAAATTGATTAAGTGATCATCAACAACTAATAAATGCAATCCTTTTAACAAGGAATTATTCGTAATTAAATCTTTCTGTTTTTCTTCTACTTCTTGTTTTTCCAAGTCAAACGTAAGGGAAACAATAAATTCGGTACCTGAATTAACTTTACTCGAAATGTCTATTGAACCGTTCATGAGTTGAACAATTTCTTTCACAATGCTAAGACCCAAGCCTGTACCTCCAAATTGTTGACCAACCGCAGGTTTGCCTTGTTGAAAGGCTTGAAAGAGCTGATTTTTGTGGATTTCATCAATACCAACACCAGTGTCTTTAACAGTAAATATACAATTTAATTTGTCAATACTAGGTTTTGAGGTTTTTACAGAAAATTCAATAGATCCACTATGTGTAAATTTAATTGCATTACTAATTAAATTCATCAAAATTTGGCGTAAACGTACAGGGTCTGAAAAAACGAGTTGTTCGTTGTTATCAGGTAATTTGGTAATAAATGTGAGCTTTTTTGATTCTGCTTTTTGTTTGTTGGCATAAATCACACCATTTAAAATTTCATTCAGATTGAAATTATTTTTACTGAGTGTGAATTTACCCTCGTTCATTTTTGATAGATCAAGAATATCATCAATTAAGTGCATGAGGTAACTAGATGACTCACGAAGAATTTCGATATACTCTTGTTGTTCGTCGTTTAAGTCAGATTGATCTAATAAATTCATTACACCAATTACACCATTCATTGGAGTGCGAATTTCGTGACTTACTTTTGCTAGAAAATTTTGCTTAACCTTTTGGGATTCAATGGCTTCTTCACGCGCTTGAATTAATTCTTTTTCTTGTATTACCCGATCGGTAATATCTAATCCATAACCGATTACCATTTCTAATTCGTCATGAGAATTAAAAACGGGATATAGATAACGTAAAATCCATTTATCATTTCCTTCTGGTGTTGTAAGTTTCTCTTCCCAAAAGTGCATTTTTTTAGATTCAATTACTTTGTTAAAAAATTCTCTTCTATTTTCCGCAATTTCCTTCGGTTTATTTCTGTAAGCAACATACTCGAAATCATCGTGCCCAATAAGCCATTCACGAATCTCAGGGTCAGCAACTGCAACAGGATTCACAAATTTATATCGATGGTTTTTGTCGAAAACAACTACATCAGAAGGAATACGATTTAGAACGTTTTCATAAAATTGCTTTTGAGATTTGAACTTTAATTTTGACAATACGCTATTAATCATAGCCGAAGTACTTGAGGTAAAAGCAATTAGAGCATTTATTTCATCAGAAGACCATTCAAAATCTTTATCGAAGGAATTGATGCCGAAAATACCAATAGGTACTTTATCTAAAACAATTGGAATTAAGATAAATGAGCGTAGACCTAATTCGCCTAAGTTGTTAAATTTATTAAGATAATAGGCTAACATTTTATTGTCAAAATGCATACCTGTACTTAAATAACTGTACTCTTTTTCGAAAATAATATCGCAAAAGCTACCAATATCTTTAAGATGATCAGAAACATCAATTGCCATTTCCGATTGCCAAAGTAATTCTGTAACAATAGAATTGCCATCAGAATCTAGAATAGAAACAGGAAGAAAGAAAATATGAGCCGCTTTGGTAGCTTTGCCAATAATTTCAATGGCTTTGTTAATTCCATGTTGGAGTTCGGAGTGCGAAATTAAGGCATTAAGTGCTTCTGAAACACCTTTTAAAAGGTGTTCTTTTCGTTGAATTTTTTCATTTATACGTTTATTCAAGGTTAAATTATTAATGACAGAAATAACACCTTGAAATTCATTGTCTCTATTAATTGGGATACAGGTAAAAGAAGTTTCAATTAATTCTTTTGAATTGTTTGCTAAAATCAGGTCAAATTGATGAGTTCTTCCTGTTTTGCATACGTTTAAAGATTCATGAATAAGATCTATACTAGCCTCAGGTACAAAATCATACAAGGTTTTCCCAATTATGTTAATCGCATCTTCACCAAGAATACTTGCAAAAGCCTCATTTACGTGAATATAAATTCCATTAGCATCTGTTATCGTTAATGCTTGCGAAATGTGTTGTAAATTAGAATTTGTGTTCTTGATTTCGATGGATGAAAGAGACATATTTTTGTGCCTTACTTATTTTAAGTACAATGTAGCTGTATTTCGGTAATTCGTTTTATTTAGAAACCAATCAGAATATAGTGTTCCTTTTGATGAAGCCCAATCTGAAAATTTTAAAAAGCCTAAGGTGAAATCAATTCCTTCTTGTGAATGAGGAACTGAGCTACTTATAACGAATGCCCAAGGTAAACCAGTTTTACTGGTAAAGTTCGGACGATCAAAAGAACCACTTGCATCATCTTGCGTCCCTAATAATTTAGCGTTTGCTTTATCGGTTAACGTTTTTCCAGCAAGGTGAATTTCACGTGAGCGATCCAAATTTGGAATAACAAAGGGATCATAAGGAGCAGAACCAAGAAGTGTTTTAGAAATAGGACTAGTAAAAGTAACTTTTACAGTAAGATTAACCGGATTCATTTTTGGATCAGAGTTTATCACATTAGTAACTTTTGAGCCAATAGGTGGTGGCAATGTTTTGCTTAAATTATCTGTAAGTATGAAAACAGTTTCTGATTGATCCTTTTCTGTTCCATTTTCAGCAAGTTGAATGTAGGAGTCAAATTTTTGATAGTCTGAAATTTTTTCGACTAAAGTTGGACTAACAGGAAGGCGCATCATCATGCTATTTTGCTGGTAACCGCCATTTGCTTTAATCACCGTTTCAAAACTTACCTCTTTAACTTGATTTTTGCTATCATGAACATAATGAATTCGGTAATCGACAACAACGTCATTAAAGTCGTAATCACCTTTTACTGGCCATAAGTCTTCTGCCAAAAATGAATTGTATTGATTAGCAGATGGGAAATAAGCATCAAAAGCGCGTTCTGAGTCATTTGGGTAAGAGTCCTCGTGGTCAAAAACACCATCACTGTCAGTATCAACTGCTTCTTGAATAGGAAGTAATTCTGGATTGTTGATAGCACGATATGGATTAGATGAGACGAAGAAAATGGCATCATTAAAATCATTATCTCCACCTGGTCTGCTAGTATCTTCAAAACCTAGAAGTAATAATTCGCGTTGAGCATCATTCAATAGAATTGTATGTTGATTATAAGTGCTTGCCGTGAAATCGTTTAAGCTATGAATGGAGTATTTTATTCCAGCCGTAATGCTTATAGAACCGTTCCCAGTTGAAAACCCGTTTGGAATTAAAAACCAACCAATTCCTGTGTTTGCAGGGAATCGACCTAAATAGACTTTGTCGCCAGTAAGTAATGCGCCGCCAGAACCTGAAAAACTTACGTTAGGGAAAAGAACAAATAAGCTATCTATTTGGGAAGTAGAAGTTGGAGTATTGCCGAGTGGATAAGTAAAGTATCCTAAAGCATTTTTCCAACCCGCACCTTCGTGAACAAACGTAACCCAAACGTCTGCAAGTTCGGTGATTTCTGTGTTCATGTTCTTACCGTTTAAATAATTGGCATTGTATTGTGGAACTGGGCGAGTTTCTGGTAAAGATGCGTTTATATCATCGATGAAACTTTGATCAATTAGGTCTCTACTTGGTTCAAGATAAGTTGGTTTACCGTTGATATCCCAGACTCCGATTGCATAAAAATTGCCACTAATTTTAGAAATTGCTCGTTCTTGAACAATTGGAACAGTGGTTGCTGATTTTTGTACTGCCATTGAAGTGATTTCAGGTAATTGTACACCAAGCGGTTTTATAATGATTTCAACACTTTCAACCGAAGTCGTAATTTGATTTAGATCAGTTGTGGAATAACGCCCAATAAAAGTTGTATCGATTCCATTTGATGTGTAAACATCTACTTGATCCGCATTAGTCGTTAAAGAAATACGTTCTTCTTTCGTTGATTCGAATGTGAAACCCACTGGAATTGGAATGTCTTCAATGGCTAATTTTGATTCGTTATGATCAATTACTGTTTGGCAGTTCGAAACAATAAAAAATGTGATTATATAAAGTAGGGTTTTGGATAATTTCATACAGTATCTATTTAGAGGGTTGTTCATTTGTATGAAAGGTAGTTGTTAAGAAGTGTTTAGCTCTTAAACTCTCGATGAAAATGATTTTTTCTAGGATGAATAAAAGTCACTTTTTCATTTGATAAGTAAAAATTGAAACGTGACGATTTGTTGTTTGACTCAACTCTAAAAAGTCGATTCATTCGAATTATACCCTTAGAAATCCCGCGAATCCGATATGTATTTTACTGAAAACTACTATTCGGAGTACACTCATGTTTCGAAGCTTTTGGTAAATAGTGGAAATTCTGTCTCTTTGCTACTTCCTTTGTTAAACTCACATTCTTCTTTCGGCTGGGATTCTGAGACTAGCCCAAGGACAGGGTTAAATGGGATTTATATAAAAAAGATATTCGCTAGTAAAGCCCGAAAATTCCGCTTTTTGAGGCAGTAAAGGCGGTTTTACTTTAAGGATATATCCATGGGCTTGCTGGTTCTTATTTGATGTGCATCTTGAATGAAATGCCAAAAGTTGGATTAGTACCGATTGCTTTCCCAATCAGCCCCTGACCCTTTAAATTTCTTGCGTCTTTATTTTAGAAGTTCTTAGCAAAAGGGGGGAGGTTTAGTTCAGTGATCTGCTTTACAAAATAAACGATTTGAATAAAAAGTTCTCTTTTTGAGTAAATATGTGGCGATTTTGCCGAAAAGTACGTCAAAGGGGGTTGGGGGATTTCTTAAAGAAAATAGTGATTGCGTTTTCTTTTTGAGTGTTGTATTTAAAAATTTAAATCAAATTAAATTAATGCGTTTCATTAATCTTGATTTAAAGGTATTCCCAACAGGAATAAATTTATCCATAATGATAGCTGTGTTATCTTCAATTTTTTCAAGCCAATCTAAAGAGATGATATAAGAACGATGCACACGAACAAAGGTATCAGACGGTAATTTTTTTTCTATTGCGTGCATTGGAGTTAAAACCATGTGTTTACTTTTTGTAGTATAAATCATCATATAATCAGCTAAAGCTTCTATATAAAGAATGGTATTGTAGGGAACTTTTTTTATAAGGGTTCCATCTTTTATAAAGAGATAATCTGAACTTTTAACTTCATGCGAGATTTGTTCAAATCGTTTGTACGCTTTTTCAATGGCTTGTAAGAATCTCGCAGGGCTAACGGGTTTCACTAAATAATCAGTAACGTCGTATTTAAAGGCATCAACGGCAAAATCAGCTTTTCCCGTAATTAAAATAATTTGAGGCATTTCAGATAGAGAATCCATTAATTCTAAACCTGTCATTTCAGGCATTTGAATATCAAGAAATAGTAAATCGATAGCTTCGCTTTTTAGCACATCGGCTGCTTCAAAAGCACTTTCGCATGATTTAACTAAATGTAATTCCCCTGAGCGTTCAATTAGCTTTTGAATGAGTAGGCGAGATGCGAGGTCATCATCAACAATTATACAATTCATATAGTCTTATCTTAAATTTGATAGATAGTATATAAAATGATTTATAAATGAAACGATTTTTTACACAAATTCTAGATTATTTTGTTAAAAGAAGAATAACGAAGTGAAAGGCTAAAAAAATAAGGTCTCAAATTATTCTCCCAAAGAAAATCATTTATCGTTTGGCTTTTTCCCAAAGTACAGATTGAGTGCCCTTAACGTATCTAAACCAGCCTGTAATTACACTAAAATTCATAAAAAGAAAATAAATGATGGTTTTGAGAGGTCCAGGCAGAAAAATGACTCCTTTTTTGATGCTCAAAATCGTAAAAAAAATGGCTAAAAGTGAAATAATGGAAATTGGAGCATAAATACTATCTGTAAACATTAAACCAACAGCGCTAATTAAAGCAACCAAAACGGCTAATGGTGCAATGGTCCAGCGTGCAATGCGGTGAACTAAATAGCTAAAACTAATCCAACCATACTTGAACGGATTTGCAATAGAAAAACTCCTAAATGTACTTTGAATCCCACCAGCAGAAATTCTTACTTTTCTTTTCCATTCCTCAGCTAAGTTTAAGGAACTTGATTCAATGGCATACGCTTCTGGAACATATTTAATACGATAACCCGCTTTTATAACTTCCATGGAAAGCATAAAATCATCAAGAATAGTGTCTGATGGAAGTGGTTTATGAAGTGAAGTGCGGATCGCAAATAATTCGCCAGCGGCACCAACCACCGTTGTTGTGTCTGAATCCAATTTTTTTAACCAAGACTCATATTTCCAATACAAGCCTTCATTGGCTATTCCAGATTCTGAATTGGCAGAAGTCACTCTTTTTTCGCCAGCAACCATTCCGATTTTTGGGTTAGAAAATGCTTCTGCAATATGTATTAAAGCAGTTTGATTTAAATTGGTATTTGCATCGCTAAAAACTACAATATCTGTTGAAATGCTTTCCATTGCTCGATCAATCGCAGCCATTTTTCCTCTTCGCTCAGGTTGATGCATGGCAGTAACTTCTTCAAACTGTTGACAAATTTCGAATGAAGAATCGTTTGATCCATCCGTAATAACCACGATTTTTTTGAGTTCTTTGGGGTAATCTAGACTTAAGCTGTTTTCTTTTTTTTTTGCTAGACAGTCTTCTTCGTTATAAGCTGCAATTAATAAAGTAATACTTGGGAATTGAATCGTTTTCATAGCGGGCTTATTTAAGTAATTTTTTTAGAATCATCATTATTGGCCCATAAATTGCATAAACAAATAGGACAATGCTGCTCGAAATAAGGAAAGTAAGTTCCATCATAAACTCATTTTTATGTTGTGTTTATGCAAAGTTAGAGTAGTAAGCGCATGAACAAGTGGCTTACTCGATGAACCCGTTTTTTTTGAGGATTAACGGAAGATAAAAGATGGAAGTTGAGTTTGGCATTCAAGACTGAATCTGAGATTTTTAACGTATAATGAAAAAAAATGTACTTGTTTAAATAATGTTTTTTTGCTCCTTTTCGCTTTGCAAAAGTGTCAACTTTTTTCGTGCACTGTTATTTCGGTTAATACCTACTTTTTTATTGTGCGCAACATTTTTTTCACATCTGCAAATTTATCTTCAGGCGGAGGTGCAGAATCGAGTGTAGCATGAACCGAAATCTTGTTGTCATGCTGAACTTGATTCAGCATACCTGCATAGTGATGATTATACTTTTGAGAAAATGTGTCATAATTGCTTTGCCTTGTTCGATACGATGAGTTCTTTTAAAATTAGACGAAGGTGTGTGCTGGTGCTTAATTCGAGGCACGAAAATTTTCATATTCAGACAGAGATGTTGGGTCAAGCCCAGCATGACAAGAGTTTTTTTACTAAGCTGCTAATCGCTTTCCTTCGCTTTTAATCCATTTTAAAAGTGCAGTATATAATGTCTTTTGATCTGAGTTATTCGAGATCGTTGCTTTGAATAACCAAAAATAACCAAAGCTCATTGTTCTAAAGTGATACAGGTGTAAACTCTTTTTTGGGTAATTCTTCTGCAAAAACAAATAAAATGATTTATAGTTTTGAATGAACATCTTTTCAGAAGACTGACGAGTACTTTGACCTTCATAATGCATTACAACTAAATCGTGATAATACTGAATGGAATAACCAGCTTTCCAAACTTGCATACACAAGTCCATTTCTTCACCATAAATCCAGAATTGCTCATCAAATCCATTGATTTGTTTCATTAAATCGGTACGGATTAAAAACGCGGCTCCTTTAACCCAATCGACTTTTCCAGTCTTTGAATGATCTAATAAAACGGGAACAAATTTATTAATTGTTGGGAATTTTGAAAAAACGGGATTCATGAAACGGTTATCAAAAAGGGAACCCCAAAAACTGTAAAATGGACGAATAGATCGCTGTAAACTTCCATCACCATATAATAATTTTGGTGCACCAATTCCAATGGTGTTGTCTGCTTTAAGTCGAGCCACTAATTTATCAAGGCTATCATCAATTAACTCGGTATCGGGATTTAAACAGAACGTAAATTCGCCTTTCGCAAGCGTAAGACCTAAATTATTTCCTGCTGCAAAACCAAGATTATCAGGACTTAAAATGAAGTGAACGTTTGGAAATTCGTTTGGAAGAACTTCTCCACTTGAATCGCTTGATGCATTATCAACCACAATAACTTCGTGAGAAACGTGAACCTGTTTTTCAATACTTTTTAGACAAGCGCGGAGCAAATCTTTTGTGTTATAATTAACAATGAGAATACTTACATCTACCATAAAACGTCTTTCAGCTTAACAACGAACCCATTCGTTCGTTTCAAAATTATATTTTTTAATTAGTTTGGCGGGATTTCCAGCAGCAATATGGAAATCAGGAACAGATTTAGTTACAACAGCGCCTGCCGCAATTACACAATGTTTTCCGATACTTACTCCAGGTAAAACACAAGCATTTGCCCCAATAAAACAGTCCGCACCAATATGAGTTTTTTTGGTTGAAACACCTTGATTTTTAATGGCAATAGTTGGATCTAAATAATTGTGATCTAATCCCGTAAGCAACACATGTTGCCCTAAAATGGTGTTTTTTTCAACAGTAAGTGGACCCATTAAAACAGAACCAATTCCGATTCTAACTCCGCTTTCAATAATAATATCGCCAACACCATTGGTAACCACACAAAAATCTTCAATCGTTGATTTTGCACCCAATTCAAATCTATTAAACGGAAAAACATCGAGACGAGAGGAATGTCTTATTTTGCTTGATGAAGCTTTTTTGTGAACAAATGGATTTATAATAAAACGGGAAATCCATCTAGGACGTGCATCCGATTTACTCACCAAAAGAGAGTGAATAAATGCTTTTAAAGCCGGATTTGAATCGAGTTTTGCTTTTATGGATGTTAACATATTTCTAGTCCGCTATATATTTATTCCAAAATAACATTCTGTTTTCCCATGTATTTAATTTCGCAATAAATTCACGGTGAGCTTTTTTTTCAGGTGAATTAGTAATAATAGCACTCTGAATTTTTTGGCTGAATTCCTCAGGACTGCTATAACTATCAATCGCTGATTTAAAATCAGAAAGATCGGTAAAGTCGCTGGAAACTACAGGAACTCCTGTTGCTAAGTACTCATTTAGTTTTAAGGGATAAATGAATTCTGTTAAGGTACTTTTTTCGAATGGAATTAAGGCTACATCGGCATGTTGCATGTAAGCAGGAAGATCTTTGTAAGCTCTTTTTCCTAAAAAATGGACATTGTTAAGTTTTTCAAGTTCTTGACCTTTGAAATAGGTAGGATCTTTGGGACCAACAAAAATAAAACTCCATTCAGGATGTTCGATAGCTGTTTTTTCGATTAATGCGTAATCAATTCGTAATCCGATATTGCCAACATAAACAATTTTTTTCCCAGGAATCGATTTATACTCATCAGGTTCGACATGATTTCCATAAAAGTGAGAAAAATCGGCTGCATTTGGAATACAAGTTGTGTTAGAGTTCCATTTTTTTAAGCGTTTTGCCAAAGGTTCAGAAGTTGTAATAACGATATCAGCAAGATTTCGTACAAAATGTTCTTCAGAAGCTAAGCCATGTTTGGCAATATATTCTTCGCCGCCAATCCAATCAACGCAATGATAAATTTTCTTTTTGCAGCTTAATTGAGTTTGAATTTCGCCAAAATTTGGATCAAACGAATTCACATAAATAAAAGAATCAAACTGATTTTCAATTAGAACAGAGTCTACATGCTTCCATAGTTTCTTTAAGTATTTATTCATCAATGAGTTATACATTGTTGAATTGGGTAAAGAATTGAAAGGAAATATGAGAGGTGGATGAATAACGGTAAAGTTTGGGAATTCAGTAAATGGTTGACTTGTTGAGCCAGAACGTTTACTTAAACTCGAACGATTAGATTTTTTAATCGCATCAACTACAGAAAAAGGATGTTCGATATAAAAAACGGCTCTTTTTTTAGATAATAGTTGTGCGATTGTAAGAGAAGTAGACGCATAATCAGAATCCCATTTTGGAAGAGCTTGAAAAACTACTGGGAGAGTTGAATGTTCAAGTACTTGTGTAGTTTTTTTTGCTTCAATGTTACTAATCATAAAATCTTTGCTTAATTCCGTCATTTTACTAAACCTCTTTTGATGCTTTTATGAAATAAGGAATCAGGCTCAATAAATAAAGTTGAGAGATAAACTGCAAACCTAATCCAATAAATAATTGTTTAGGTTTATTATAGAATCCCAAGGAGAATTTAATATTTCTGAGAAAGTGATAAACACCAACTTCTAGAAAAATCGTTTGCCAAGGTCCGTGATTTCTATATCGATGGTATGCTTCGGGTTGCAAACGATATAAAGTGAATTCACTCGCTAATAATCTCATCCGTATTACCTGACTTGTAAACGATTTCAAAATTGAAGGATGAAACACATGCATACTTGGGATAAACTCTGTTAAGCCAATTTCATTCAATTTCCAGCTGAGTTCAGTGTCTTCGTTGTGTGCAAAGGCAAATTCGGTTGAAAATCCACCTGCTTGTTCAAAA
>Ga0210034_1000729_pt1 | contig 33341 bp, 30 predicted proteins | sample CryGeymeta201505_FD_185466 | JGI IMG/M metagenome (GOLD analysis project Ga0210034, IMG submission 185466) | Groundwater microbial communities from Crystal Geyser aquifers in Utah, USA - Crystal Geyser metaG 2015-05 (SPAdes) (version 2) | ecosystem: Environmental > Aquatic > Deep subsurface >... | reverse complement strand
GAGCACCGCCACCAAATTTTACATGACCAACGTGTGCTTGAACAGATTTTCTTCGGTTGATTTCAAACGGTTTATTCATAAAGGATTGTAATTCAGTTTGGAATTTATTTTTAGAGAATTAAGCAGATTTAAAGTTCGAAATTAAATATCTGCTTAGAAGAATTAGGTAATTATTTTCGTTTGCTCATTTCAAACAAAACTCTTTTTTCATCTGCAGAAAGTCCATCGTAACCAGTTTTGGCGATTTTATCCAAAATTCGGTCTAATTCATTCTGATCAACTTCCTCAATAATTTCAGCATCCTCTACAATTCGCATTGAAGGATTCTTAGGTTTTGTTTTGGTTTTAGCGGTTTCTGCAGTGTGCTGTAATTTTTGCACATAATAGATAATGAAGTCAATCCAACGTGTTATCACTACTCCTTGTAAATGAGCGCGAACGATTACAAATCCAGTAAGTGCACCGCCGACATGAACCAAACGTGCAATAGCAGTTTTGTCACCAATTAAAATAACATCAATGGCGATTAATCCAGCAATGACATATTTAGCTGGAAGAGGTGGTAACAAAAACAACATGATAGGAGCGTTTGGATACAATAAAGCAAAGGCAACCATAATTCCATAAACAGCTCCAGATGCACCAATTACGGGTGTTGTTCCAAAAACTCCAGAAAGTAACAAGTTTAATAAGGCTCCACCGATTCCACTTATGAAAAAGATGGATGAAAACGTTCTTGGACCTAAATCTTGTTCAACTTGTCGTCCCATCCAATACAACCAAAGCATATTAAACAGAATATGCCATACATCGTGATGCAGAAATAAATAGGTAACAATTCTCCAAGGTTGCGTTAAAGCGATTTTCCAATCAGGAATGTAAGCAAACCATTCTAGCCAATTAGGAAAAACAAGCCCAATTAAAAAACTGACTACAGAAATTAAAATAATAGATCGGATTGCAATAGGAAGAGTGTTAAAGCCCATTCCAGACGCTGAATAACGTGAATTTAACATTAAGCAGGATCTCCTTTCAATCCCCATAGTTTAATTAAAATAAACCCAATTACCATTCCACCAAGGTGAGCAGAATGTGCAATTCCAGAACTTAATCCGCTAATTCCACTAAACAATTCAATGGCTCCGTAAAAAATAACAAAATATTTTGCTTTCAAAGGAATTGGAGGGAATAACATGTAAATGTATTTGTTGGGATACATCATTCCAAATCCAATTAGTATTCCATAAACGGCACCCGAAGCTCCAATAACAATGGCATTGCTGACTAACATGGATAAGAGACCTGCCCCAATTCCTGTTAAGAAATAATACGTTAAAAATCGTTTAGTTCCCCAGCGCAGTTCTAATTGAAGCCCGAACATCCATAAAGCAAATAAATTGAAAAAGATGTGAGAAAGATTACCATGCATAAACATGTAGCTCATTAATTGCCATGGATAAAAATATCCAGAATCATAAGGGAAAAGAGAGAAATACTTGTTTAAAATAGTCCCTGTAATAGGAGTATTTTGAGCCAAAAAGACTAAACCATTTATAATTAGCAGATTTTTAATCGCCGGAGGAAAGATTGAAAATGAAGTCTGTGGTGAATATCTGTTGTTAAAATCCAAGTGAAAATCCTTTTACCAGGTTATTTTTTCTTTGTTTAAAAATGCTGAAATGCCACGTTTACAGTCATCAGTACCACGGGCTTCTGCATTTTTTTTAGCGGCATACGGTGAAAAATCAGAAAATGATGTGATATGAGCGTGAGAAATAAGTTCTTTTGTCATAGCAACGGATTCACGACTCACTTTAGTTTCAAAAAGATGCACCCAATAATTTAATCGTTCAGAAAAAGTCTCTGAAGCACAAACTTCTGTAATTAATCCCGTTTTATAGGCTTCAGATGCGTTAATAAGTTCTCCAGCTAAAAGTAAACGTCTAGCAAAGGTATCGCCAACTTTTTTCACGACAAACCAAGAGACAATTGCAGGAATAAATCCAACTCTTGTTTCCGTATAAGCAAATCTAGCTGTATCAACTGCTAAGGAAATATCACAAACGGTAGCAAGTCCACAACCTCCGGCAATGGCATCGCCTTGTATTGCACTTAAAATAGGAATAGGATGATTGTAAATGAGTTCAAAAAGTTCTGCAAGATGCTCTGAGTCTAGTAGGTTTTCTTCATAGGTTTGAGTTTGTAACTTCTGTAGAGCCGAAAGATCTGCCCCTGCTGAAAACACTGCTCCATTTTGGCGAATCACAATCAATTTAAGTTCAGGATTGGTTTTCGCTTTTTTTAGTTCATCTTTTAACAGGCCTACTAATTCATTATTTAGAGCATTCCGTTTTTCGGGTCTGTTAAGAGTTAGAAATAAGGTTTTCTGGATGATAGTTACGTCAAGCATGGCACAAAGATAACAAGTATGAGTCAGTCTTCATAAGATTGATTGAGAGGAGGAAGAATTGAAGTGAGAGGTGTGAGGTTTTTAATTAAATTTGAAAAGATATTTTGGTAATTAATTTTTTCAATTGTGTATTCGCTAGGTTTATTTTTTTATAATGCTCTTTGAGTTAGGTAAAATCAATAATCAATAATCAAAAAAACTAAAAATCATTTAAACGCAGACTTTCAGAATCTTATAGTTTTGATTTTATAATTCCTTTTGCTGTTTTGTAACCAGAAAGCCAAGCACTTTCGACCCTTCCGTTCAGAAATATATCACCAGCAAACCAGAGATTTGGATAATATTCGTCACGTATAAATCCTGTATCAACGATATTAATGGGTTGAGCATACTTCCATCGATGAATCTGTTTAAATACATAATTTCCAGGTACATACTCAGATAAATTGGTTGATAGAGCTTCAAAGACTTCATCATCAGATAATGAGTAGCTTATTCGGGTAAACTCTGGTGTCAAATTTGCAGTAATGGAAGTTACTTCACTTATCCCTTTTTTCTTGTTGTCAGCCATCCATTGAAAGTTTGATTGAGGGTCGCACCACATACCACCAGGTTCTGGAATTAATGATTCTGTATCGGATACGATCATAAGAGTAGCGCAAGAATGATACTTTTGCTGATTAAAAAAGCTAACGGTATTAAAGTCTGGGATAATACCTGAACTGTAACAAAGAGCTAAAGATTGAATAATTGGCGCAGTAATTACGAGAGTTTTGGCTTCAAAAACTTCGCCTTTTTCAGTTAAGACTTTGCAGATTTCTTCATCAGCTTTTTCAATTCGTACAACTGTCGTTTGTTGTTTTACCTCTAACTCTGAACATAAATCAAGGCAAATAGATCTCATGGTAGGAAAGGCCTTGTATCGGACTTTATCTTCTTGTTTTTTTGGTCCAAAAGATTCAAAATTAGTAGCCCATTTGTCAACTAAACCATTTCTAATCCATTCGTTTACTTGCTTTAAAAACTCAATTGATTCAACCGTGAAATATTGAGCCCCATAATCAAAAACGGCTTTACCAATTTCTGTTTGTACTGTTTTCGAAGCCACTCTTCCTCCAGGCAAAAAACCTTTGTCGACAACTAAAACAGATAAATTGTTTTTTTGCAATTCTTTAGCACAGGCAAGACCGCTTAAACCTGATCCGATGATAATACAATCGTAAATCATATTCCTTAAAATGGGTTAAACAAATGTAAAATAGGGTAATTCTACTTATTTATGATACTTCATTTCCCTTAAATCAGTAGATTGTCTTTGTTAAAATTTAAAAAAAACTTATACTCCACGGAAAATTGAGAATAATGACAATAATTGAAGGAAAAATAACTTTTGTAGCATGTGTTTGTATTAAATAACGAGTGTGTTTTCAAATAATCAAAGCTTGAAGTGCAAAGACTGTTTCTTATAAAGAATAGGTTTAAGTGGGAAATGAATTAACGATTAAAGCTAAAATTTAAGAGAAGGAAGATGTTAACATGTTTGAAATTTTATTAATTGTAATTGGTGTTTTTGCAGGATTTCTATCTGGATTATTAGGTATAGGTGGAGGTTTAGTATTTATACCGATTCTATTTTATATGTTTACATCTCAAGGGGTTGCAAATCCCGCTGTTTATGCTGTTGCCACATCTCTGTTTTGCGTTATTTTGGTTTCAGCATCGAGTACGATTAAACACATTCAACAGAAAAATTTTTCATTAAAAGAAAGTGCTTGGATTGGCGGTTTTGGTGCAATTGGAACATATTTCGGGAAACAAATCACGACATCAGAGCATTTTTCAGAAAAAGAATTCGCTATCTTATTTTCAGGAATCTTACTCTATACGGCGTATTCCTTTTTAAAAAGTCCTAAAAAAGATGTAGGCTCTAGCAAACCTCCAATCGAGGTAAAATGGAGTTCTGGACTATTTGTAGGAGGATTAGGTGGATTCGTGGCCGCATTAACGGGTTTAGGTGGTGGAATTGTTATGGTTCCACTATTAAATATGAACTATCATAAACCTTTTAATCTGGTAGTTAGTTTAAGTTCTGCCGCTATTTTAATCATATCAATTGTTGCAGTAGTTCAATATTCGTTTGCAAGTTTAACGAGTACGGCTATATCTTCGGTTAATTTAGGATATGTCGATTTTGGCGTAGGTTTACCATTAGCCGTAGGTGGAATGTTAGGAGCTGGACAAGGTGCAAAATACGCAATGACGGTAAATAAACTATTGTTGAAACGGATTTTTGCAGGTTTAGCTATTTTAGAAGCATTTAGGTTATTAGCAGAACATTTATTAGACCTCTAAATTCAGTTTTAACTATAATTTAATCAAAATGAATTAATACATCTTAATAAATTATGGAATAGAAATTCCTTAATTTGAGTCAACTTTTATAATCGAGTAATCGACTAACTTGGAAATTCATAAACTATTAAGTAGGCAATTAAAAAGGACTTTTGGAAAAGAAGTACCTCAGGATGAGAAATTTCAAGAATTTCTACATTTAATTAACCAATCTTATCTACATACTGATTCTGATCGTTTGTTGTTAGAACGTGCAATGGTTCTTTCTTCGGAGGAATTATCACTTGCAAATAAACAACTTCAAGCTGAGGCATTTAATCAAAAAGAATTATTAGATAAAGTGTTGGAAGCAATAGTTCTTTTAGCTAGAAATGAACAAGAAGTAGCGCTTATTAAAGAACTCAGCAAGTCTGAAAGTTCATATCATTTATTGAATTTAGTTGAGCATCTTCAAGTTTTAGCTGAAGAGCAAAGACGAACCGAAAAACTTCTATTATTGCAAGAAGCTAGAATGTCTGAGGCGCAACAATTAGCTAATTTTGGCACATGGGTGTATTCACTTGGATCAGGTGAAACAGATTGGACTCCAAATCTTTGCAGGATTTTTGAACGAGATAATTTTATTGGTTTTGATTTATATAATTACAAACAATTAGTTTATAAAGAAGATCTTGCAGAAGTTGAGTATATCTTATCAACCTTATTTTCTAAAGGGATAACAACTATAACACATAGAATTGTTGACAAAAATTGTGGAGTTAAATGGATTGAAGCTTCGTTTAAATTAATTTATGACGCTAATAATGAACCTGTAACCATATTAGGTACAGCCCTTGATATTACTAGACTAAAACAAGCTGAATCTGCTTTAGAATATAAAGTGAATGAACTTGAAGAGACAAGTGCGTTTTTAGATACATTAATTGAAGAGATGCCAGTTTCTGTTTTGGTAAAAGATGCTGGTACTAAGCAATACATTAAAATGAATCAGATTGCTAAGCATATTAATCAACATCTATCCGATATTGATTTTATTGGGAAAAAGAATGCTGAATTGTTTAATGAGGAAAAAGCAAAAATTTTTGATGCTCAAGATGATATGGTAATTGAGAGCAAGAAAATGTTTGTCTTTCAAGAAGAAGAATATCAAAAAAAGAACGGCTCTACCATAATTTTAAGAACTCAAAAAGTTCCAGTCTTAGAGCATACTGGAGTGGTTAAATACATTCTTACCATTTCAGAAGATATAACGGAACGAAAAAAAGTAGAAAATCAAATTAGAGCAGCAACTAAATCAGCAGAAGAAGCTAATAGAGCAAAATCAGCGTTTTTGTCAAGTATGTCGCACGAACTTCGAACTCCCTTAAATGCGATTATCGGATTTTCACAGATTTTACAGAGAGATAAAGCTATTCCTGTTCAGCAAAAAGGCTATGTTGAAACCATGTATAGAAGTGGAAATCACCTCTTAGCCATGATTAATGACGTATTAGATATTTCGAAAATCGAAGCAGGTAAATTTGATTTAGCCTTTGAACCATTCAGTATTCGAGAAATACTATTCGACATTGAGTCTATGTTTGCTTTACAAGCAAAAGAAAAAGGTTTAGTGTTGCAGATTAAAACTCATGGTTTATTACCTAAAACTTTGTATTCGGATAGTAAACGAATACAACAAGTCTTAATTAATTTAATTGGAAACGCCATTAAGTTTACAAATAGTGGATTTGTTGAGTTAGAGATTAACGCAGAACCCATTGCAGAAACCTCCTCCTACCAATTAACTTTTAGTGTAAACGATAGTGGAAGAGGTATTCCTGATAAACAATTAAGTCAGATCTTTGAACCATTTAGACAAGTTAAAGGCTTGTATAGCGAAGGGACTGGGCTTGGTTTAGCTATTTCATCAAAGATTGCAGAAATGCTACATGGTAGCATAACTGTAAAGAGTAAATTAGGAAAAGGCTCAACTTTTAAATTTTCATTAGATGTTGATTCTGCCTATGATAGTAATGAAAATCTGGATGTAAATTTCAAACCTGTTGTTGGAATTTTAGGCTCAAAAAAATGGAGAATTCTTATAGTTGATGATATCTCCAATAATATAGCTGTCGTTCGGGCATTTTTAGAGTCGTTAGGAATAGAATGTATTGAAGCTGATAATGGTTATGATGCTGTTATGATGGCAGAGTTATTTAAACCTGATGCTATTTTTATGGATATTATGATGCCTGGAATGAGTGGGGAACAAGCGTTTAAGAAAATAAGAGAGAATCCCAATCTTGATTTTATTAAAGTTATAGCGCTTACGGCAAGTGGCTCACTAGCCAAAAAAGAAGAATTATTTGCCATGGGATTCGATGATTATATTACAAAACCCTATCGTGAAAAATGGCTTATTCATTCTCTTGAGAAGAAAGTTGGAGTCAAGTTTATTTACGAATCGGCTACTACTGAAGGTAAGACTGATGCAAAAGAAGATATTTTAAGTCATTATTTAATGTGGTTTACTAAGCAAAATGAACCATTTAAAAAAGCTTTTTTAGATGCATGCGATATTCAAGATTTTTATACAATTGATCAATTATTATCTAACTTAAACTCAGATGAAACTGAAATAATTGAGTTAAGTACGTTTGCAAAATCAGATGACAACTTATTTTTTATAGAATTAGCAGAAAGAATTTCAATGTTATGAAAATAGAACAAATGCAATTTTCAAAAAAAAACCAGTGGGAATTAATTCGTTCAGAAGAACCTGTTTCCAATGCCAATTTAATTTTAGTTTTTGGTGAAAGAATGCTTCTGGAAAAACCTGAATGGTTTAATTCTTTAAGAGAAAAGTATCCAAAAGCAAGTATTGTTACCACTTCAACATCAGGTGAAATAGTACAAACTCAAGTCTATAACGATACTATTTCAGCAACGGTAATTGAATTTGAAAAAGTGGGTCTTTTTTGTAAAAAAATCTCTATTTCTGAAGTAACTGATTCTTTTGAGGCAGGGAAAAAGCTCATCCAAGATATGCCAAAAGATAACTTGAAGCATATTTTAGTATTTTCTGATGGACATTCTGTAAATGGTACCTATTTAGTTCGAGGTATTGATACAGGTTTACCCAAAGATGTTACCTTAACAGGTGGATTAGCTGGTGATGCTGCCCGTTTTGAAAAAACATTAGTGGGTTTGAATGAAATGCCAAGTCCAGGAACTATTGTAATGATTGGTTTATATGGTAATTCAATAAAAGTTGGTTTAGGTTGCCAAGGTGGTTGGGATTCATTTGGTCCAATTCGTGAAATAACGAAGTCTATCGACAACGAATTATTCGAATTAGACCATCAATCTGCTCTAGAATTATATAAAAAATATTTAGGAAGCCAAGCAGAACAACTACCTGGGAGCGCCTTATTATTCCCACTTGCTATTAAAGAGAATAAAGATGGCCAAGCAATAATGCGTACAATTTTAAGTATTAATGAAGAAAAACAGTCGATGATTTTTGCTGGGAATATGCCAGAAGGTGCAAGCGCTCAACTAATGAAGGCAAATTTCGATAGATTAATTGATGGAGCTGGAGTAGCCGCCGAACAAAGCTTGATTTCACTAAAAGATTCTAAGCCAGATTTAGCTATTTTAATTTCATGTGTGGGTAGAAAATTAATTTTGAACCAACGAACAGATGAAGAGGTAGAAGCTGTAGCAGAATCGCTTGGTGGTAATCCCTATATGACAGGTTTTTATTCTTATGGAGAAATAGCTCCTTTTTTTGATGAAGTAAAATGCGAGTTACACAATCAAACAATGACAATTACTACTATTTCTGAAATAGATTGAGAAATTAGCTAAAACTCCCTAGCAAAACTTGAAATCTAAAGCAATTGTTTTAGTGTGAATCCAAAAAAAAGACAGACTAAAATTTACAGGTTAATTTTAGTAGATAAAGGTAAGTCATTTTATAATTCAATGGTTGACTCGCCTTTTTTGTCCTTTAATAAATTATGCCCACTTTGAAAAGGTGATTTTTCTGGTTTGTACCCTTTCAAATCCTTTGTATATCGCCAAATATTAAGATGATAATTACTTTTCTGAATAGGTTCAAAGATTATTCGTACATGAAGCACTAATAAGTAGCGAGTTTGAGGATAAGAATAATCTTTTTGAAAATAAGATGGAATACTAGCATATATTGGCATTGCATTGCCATAGGTAGAAATCTGACTCTTTATGCTTGGGGATGTGAAATGTAATTGCGTTTACAATGGAACCACGAAGCGAAACAGGAAGCGAATACAGCCAGTATCAAAAAATTGCTTTCTCATTCAAATTGTGAACACTATTCGAGATTAAACTATTTACAGGAATGACCATTCCTATATTTTTTGAGTTTAATTCTAAGTGTTTGATGTATTTCTTATCCCAAACTCAGATTAACCAAGTTACAGCAAAAACAAAGGTGTTGAAACAATCATTTCTACTCCATTGAAGTGAAATTTAGATGGTCAAAATCATTTCAGAAACAATATTTTAAAGTATATTTGTAACATAAATTAACCAAATTAAATGAGAATGAAAGATTTACCGAACATTCATAAAAATGCTTTTAAATACAAAAATATGCGCAAATTACAACACGATGGTGGTCGCGCATGGATTAAAAATCCACAAATACACGAAGCTATTAAAGGTACCGAAACGGTAATTAGTATTGTTCACAGCGAAAAAAAAGAAGACTGATTCTAATAAAATATGGCATCCGAGTATGATTTAAAAGACTTTCGCACCGATGTGGTCGATGAAAGCAAAACTCGACCTGTAGTTATCGATTTTTGGGCTGAATGGTGTGGACCATGTAAAGTTTTAGGACCAACAATCGAAAAGTTGGCAAGAGAAGCAAAAGGGAAATGGAAATTAGTAAAAATTGATACAGAGTTACATCCTGAAATTTCTCAACAATTTCAGATTAAAAGTATTCCTTCAGTAAAAATGGTGTATCAAGGAAAACTAATTGCTGAATTTGCTGGCGCATTACCTGAAGTTCAAATAAAAAAGTGGTTAGAGCAATATTTACCCGCTTCTGAAAAAGAAACTTCAGGAATAGAAGAAGTTCATAAGTTACTTGAAGAAGGTGATAGAGAATCTGCATTGGAAATGGTTAAAGACTTGTTTATAGATAATCCTGAAAAGGACGAATTTCGTTTGATGTTAGGCGTTTTATTGATGCCAGATTATTTAGAAGAAGCTGAACGTGTATTAGCTCCGTTTATAAAATCAGGCAAACATGTTTTTGAAGTTGAAGCGATTAAAATGTTCAAACAGATTTCAGCTTATCAAAAGGGAGAAGTAACCTTACCAGAAGAGGGAAATCCAAAAACAATTGAAGCCATACAATTTGGCTTAAAAGCAATTTATGCTGGCGAACTCGGAATAGCCTTAGATTATTTTATAAAGAGCCTATTTTTTGATAAAACCTATGCAGATGAACTTGCAAGAAAAACATGTATTGCACTTTTTAAAGCACTCACAGATTTTCATCCGATTGCAAAAGCGAAACGGCGTGCGTTTTCTATGGCTTTGAGTTGAGTTAAAGCATAGTATGCATGGCAAAAAAGGTTAAAACTACAGAAAACAACTCCTCATTCATTATCTTTAAAACCGAAGACGAACAAATTTCGGTTGATGTACGTTTTGAAGATGAAACCATATGGCTTACACAGGACCAGATAGCCGTTCTTTATAGAGTAGAGCGTCCAGGCATTACCCAGCACATCAAAAATATTTTTATCGAAGGTGAATTACAGGAAGAGTCAGTTAGTAAGAAATTCTTACGAACTGCAACAGATGGTAAAAATTACAACACGAAGCACTATAATCTGGATATGATTATTTCTTTGGGTTATCGGGTAAACTCAAAAATTGCTACACAATTTCGCCAATGGGCTACCAAGCGTTTAAACGAATACATACGCAAAGGTTTTACCATGGACGATGAACGCTTGAAAAACCTTGGTGGCGGAGGTTACTGGAAAGAGCTACTTTAACGCATACGCGACATTCGTGCTTCAGAAAAAGTATTTTATCGGCAGGTGTTGGATATTTATGCAACGAGCATCGACTATAATCCAAAATCCGAGGTTTCCACTGAGTTTTTTAAAAAAGTTCAAAACAAGATTCATTATGCTGTTCACGGTCAAACGGCTACGGAAGTGATTTATAATAGGGCTGATGCCGAAAAGCAATTTATGGGCTTGATCACTTTTTCTGGCAAACAACCCCATTTGAAAGATGTAGTCATTGCAAAAAATTACTTAGACGAAAAAGAACTGAGAGCGTTAGGGCAACTCGTTTCAGGATATTTAGATTTCGCCGAAAGACAAGCAGAACGAGAGCAACCAATGACCATGAAAGACTGGGCGATGCATTTGGATCGTATTCTAACAATGAGTGGAGAACAACTTTTGAAAGGAGCAGGTAATGTGAGCCACGAGCAGGCTATTGAAAAAGCCACCAATGAATACAAAAAATATCAGCAAAAAACACTCAGTGAAGCTGAACTCAATTATTTGGAAAGTCTAAAAATGCTAGAACAAAAAACTAAAAATTAAACCAAATAGTCCAATTGGGTTATCAGATTTACGACATGACGGGAGAAAAAATTGAAATGGTGGAGTGATGCTCAGTTAAACTCAAAATAGTGAATATCGTTTGTTATTTGGCTGTTTGATGTTACATAAGTACACCTAAGAAGCACTACACATAATCGAACTTTTTGCCAAATCGAGAAATTTCCATTTGAAGTAGAAGTCGGTTCCAAATTTAAAACACTTTTTGCGTATCACAATGGGGAAAAATACTTGCCAGAAGATATTCATCCAAAAGTAAAAGAGACACTAGGATAGTTATCCAAAAAGTGTGTCTGTAAAAACAAAAAGAGGTTTTGTTATTGTAAATTTTGATTGCAAACAAAAACAAACAAACAGACAAAACCTCTATGAATACGTCAATAGTACATTTAAAAGACATGATTTCCAATCATATTGTAACTAATCCTAACGGGTTGAACCATGTATTGGAGTGGACCATCAATGCTCTTATGAAAGTGGAGCAGCTGGATTTTCTTATCGATCAACCTACAGGTACGAATAAAGCCAATGGCTATCGCACTACCAAAGGCTATGGATCAGGAAAACTCTTAGAGCTTCGAGTTCCAAGAGATCGAAACGGGCAGTTTTACCCCAAAATAATGGCCTTACTGCGCAATCAAGAAGCTGAAATAGATCGAGCGGTATCCAGTTTATATGCCGAAGGATTAACTCAATCTCAAATAGGTCGTGTATTTGAGAATCTGTACGGTAATCACTACTCTCAGGCTTCTATTTCACGAATGACTTCATGGATGCACGATCAGGTTAGGCAATGGAGAGAACGGTCTTTACAAGCTCACTATCCAGTCCTATTCATCGATGCGGTTCACATCAAAGTCAGAAGAGATCAAGTTAGAACAGAGGCCTTTTATGTGGTATTGGCCATTAAAGATGATCACACACGTGAAGTCTTAGCCATTGAATCCATGCCTGAAGAAAGTGCGTTTGGATGGGCAGAACTCTTAGAAAAGCTAAAAAAACGAGGTGTTGAACAAGTAGGACTCATCGTGGCTGATGGTCTCACAGGTTTAAGTGGAGCGGTTGGTCGCGTATTCCCACAAACGTCGTTTCAGCGCTGTATCACTCATATTAAGCGCAGTCTACTCAATCGGGTAAACAGTGATCATAAAAAAGAATTAGGACCAGATTTAGCGAACGTCTTTCGCACCGATGATCCGTTTTGGACACCAGAAAAAGCCAAAGAAGTCTGGGTGGAAGTCTGTAAAAAATGGGGCAAACACTATTCCTACTTTTCTCGTTTAGTCCATGATATTGAGTATGAACATGCCTTTACGTATTTGAACTATGATTACCGAGTCCGTTCCATGCTCTATACCACCAACTGGTTGGAAAGACTAAATCGTGATTTCCGAAGAGTAACACGTATGAGAGCTAGTAAGCCTGGTGATGAATCCGTAATTACACTACTGGGATATGTGGCCATGGATAAGACAGCTTACCAACGAAGAGTTCCTAAATTGGAGTACGATTCCTTATTTAAGAAAAAATTCTAAACAATCAAGGGCTAGCCCTTGATTGTTTAGAATTCAATAACGATACTTTAACCAAGCAATGACACAACAACAATTCCTCGCAGACACACTTTTTGAATAAATACCTTTGAATAACTACCAATTAAACTTAATTGATACAAATCAATAAGAACATTATCTATTCTATGTTGATTTAATATGATTTAATTATTGAATGAAGAGTTTACTCTGAAAAGTTTTTAAGCAAAGTAATCGTCGAATTAGCAAGAGTAAGAAGGGAGTAAACCGAAAGAAGCGATTGTTCGAAGTGGACCCAAAAATTTAATCGATTTGTGACATATATATTTGCTGAAAATATCAAGAATAATAGATTTATTTTTTATAACATCATACTATACTCAGGCAAAATACTAAATAAAGATCTATTTTAGATTCAACCATCATTCAATTAATTATTTTTTGTGAATAGTTTCCTATTCATGAAGTTCTACATATACTTAACTAATTAAAATTGATTTTTTTAAATCAATTTCAATTGTTTTCCATTTATCAAGTAGTCGTTTATAAACTAAACTTGCTTCATCAATAGTTTTCGTTTGCTCTAATTCGTGAGCAAGCGAAACGAGTTCAGAAATATATACATTTGAAGCGGTACCTTTAATGGTGTGAGCTATTTTCTTTATTGGTTTAAAGTGTAAGTTTGAGATTGCTAAATCAAGTTCTTCTAAATAGTTTGGTATTTCTTTTAAGAGAGAGTGAATAATCTGAGTGAATAATTCTTTGTCTTCCCCAACTTTTTGAAATAATTTTATATAGTTAAATTTCATTGAATCACTAATTAAATAGGAAGAATCTAATAAATCAATCGTGGTTTCTAGGGTTTTGGCTGAATTTGAGGCAGAATTTAAGGACCATTTGTTTAACTCTTGAATTAACTGATTAAAAATAATCGGTTTTTGTAAATAAGCATTCATTCCTGCATCAAAACATTTCTGTCTTTCTTCTTTTAGTGTTCCTGCTGTTAAGGCAATAATCGGAACGTTTCGATCCGTTGAATGCTCTAGTTTACGTATAGCTCTAGTTGCCTCTAATCCATCCATTTCAGGCATTTGAATATCCATTATAATGATGTCAGGCAAACATTCTACATATTTCTGTATCGCAATTTTTCCATTTGTTGCTTCAACTATCTCACAATTTTCAACCCATTTATGCATGATATTTTCCAAAAGTAGCATATTTGTTTTTACATCTTCAACTAGAAGAATAGTAGGTCTATATTCATTTGAATTCGTTTTTTTAGTAGTATTTTTTAAATAAGTCTCAGACTTAATTACTTCAAGTCTTCTTGAATAATTTAATTTTTTTATTTGTCCAATTGTTTGAAAGAAATCACTAATTTTAATTGGTTTAATTAGTGTATTATTGATTCCAAATTCAAAAATTTGCTTATTTAAGTCGGTACTTATGGTTGAGCCTTGTAATAAAACAATCGGAAGTTTTTTAGGGCTTAACTGTAACTGATTTCTAATGATTGAAATAGTTTCTAACCCATTTAAATCTGGCATTTGATAATCAATAAATAAAGCATCATATCGATTTCCTTTATTCAAATAATTAATGACTTGCATCCCGTTATCTGCAAGAGTGCAGTCAATTCCAATCTTTGTTAAATAGCGATTCAGTACTTTTTGGCTTGCTTTATTGTCATCAACTAATAAAACTTTTTTAATTTTGGTTGAAGTGAGATCAAAAATGGAGGTCTCATTCTTTGAGTATTCCACAGAAATAGAAAAAGAGAAGGTACTTCCTTTATCTACTTCGCTAACTAATTCAATAGCACTATTCATTTTTGAAACAAGCATTGAAGAAATAGTTAATCCTAAACCTGTACCTCCGTATTTACGTGTAGTTGATGTGTCTGCTTGTGAGAAGGAAGTAAATAATTTGTTTTGGTGCTCAGCACTGATTCCAATTCCTGTATCTTTTATCGAAAAGTGCAAAATCCCGATTGTTGAATCAATTGCTGAAAAGTTCACATCAAAAATAATTTCACCGACTTTTGTGAACTTAACGGCATTTGCTAAAAGATTGATTAATATTTGTTTAACACGAATTGGATCTAAAGTAACATGTTCAGGCAGATTGGTATTAAGAGATAAAACAAAATCAATATTTTTTTGATCTGCTTGTAATTTAATAATATCAACCGTGTCTTCTAGTAATTGAAATAAATCAGTTTCTACAAATTCTAAATCTAGTTTTCCAGCTTCAATTTTGGAAAAATCAAGAATATCATTAATAATATTTAAAAGGGATTGAGCAGAACGTTCCGCATTTTCTAAATAGAGTTTCTGCATTTTATCAAGCGATGTTTGAGCAAGTAATTCCGTAAAACCAATTACCCCGTTTAAGGGAGTTCGAATCTCATGACTCATATTGGCAAGAAATTCAGATTTGGCTTTGTTGGCAAGAATGGCTTCATGTCTAGCTTGAATAAGTTCTAACTCATGCTTTTTTTGATGATTTATGTTTTGAATAAATAGGAGTTTACCCAAGATATTCTTTGAACTATCAGTAATATCTGATTTTGATGCAGAGTACCAATTTTTTTCATTACTATCACCTTTAGAAAACTCAATGGTGGAGGCTGAATTGGAATTCAGTATTAAATTCATTAATTCAGGCCAATCTTCTAAATGTGAATGTAATTCATATTGTTGTTTATCCGAATGAATCCCTAACATTTTCTGAGCTGTAGAATTAGTTGAAATTAATAGTTTTCCCGTTAAATCTGTAACTAGTACAGCACCAGATAAATTTTCAAAAAGACTTTTATAGGCGATTGGAACTATTTTAAATAGTTCAAAACCAAATAGTCCTATATAAATAAATATTCCTGTAAAGCTAAAACTTAAAGGAATTGGATCGAAGTGATTTGGAATCAAATTCGATAAATAAATGATATAGGTAGCAAGTGGGAAAAATAAACCAAGAAGTACAAAAAGCACCTGCTTTTTAAAATTAGGACTTATATCATAAAAAATGGAAAGAAGAAGGCCAAAACTTGAAACCGATAAAGAGACAGAATAAAACTGATGAATCCAGTAAATAGGTCCCTTATTCGAATTTAGGGTTGAATAATATTCGGTAGAATCAATTGCAAAAGAAATGTAAAAAAAATGATGATATTCATTACTTACCATGAAAATTAGAAGGAGAATAGGTGTTGCCATTAAACCCCATATAAAATATTTAGTAACGAATAAGTATCTCCCAGTGTACTTTAAAGTGAACAATAACATTAAAGGGGATATGAAAACAGCCCCCAAATATTGAAATTTTAGCGCGATTATCATTAAAAATAAATTTGTTGTAGCAAGTTCAAAAGCATAGCCCATACAATAGAGTGAACACGCAAACATTAAAAGTGAGAAAATAAACTCCCCATTCTTATTGCCTTTTCTTGTAGCAAGCAAACCTAGTATAATTGTTAAAATACTAGATAAAAAAACCAAACTTGAAATAATGGAAAGGGAAAGATTCGTGAACATAGACGATCAGAAACTAAGTATTTCTTCAAATATAAGTGATAAAAATTGATTTGAACTTATTTGAGAACAGATTTAGATTTCATCAGTTCTTAAAAAATCCTACATTAAGACTTAGTTTAGCAATCAGTTAGTAGTTGCTTTTTTGTCAAATTAGTGAAACATATCTAATGCATAAAATTAAATTATTACTATTTATTCTCATTACAATTCTTATTCAGACCTGTGAAAATTATAAAAGACCATCAAAGGGCCGATTTTTTGAAATTCTAGTAGTGATGGACTCAACTCAACATGAAGGAATACTTGCAAGTGCGATCAAAGAGAGTATCGGGGGGCATATTATGACTATACCTTCTATTGAAAATAGGTATGACTTAAGATTTTTTACGATTAAATCTCAAAAGGATTTAGATTATGCAAAACAAGCAAGAAATGTAATTTTTGCTTCTTCATTAAATGAAAAAAACATAGTAGCAGATTTCATCACATCAATTACTGATGCTATTGTTCAGCAAAAAATTAAATCCAATGAATTAAATGCAATCCGATTAGATGATAAATGGTGTTCTAATCAGTGGATTTTGATTTTATCTGGTTCAAATCAAGAAAAAACAGCGGCATATTTAACTGAAAATCAAGGGTCAATTATTCACAGTTTGGATGAAAAAGAACGAAAAAGATGGGTTTATGAGATTTATGATAAAGGTCGTCAAACCAAAATGGAAGATACATTATGGACTGATTATGGGTGGAAATTAGGCATTCAACACGATTATGTAAAACATGTTGAAAAAGACGACTTCGTTTCATTTAGGCGCTTTATGCCTGAAAATGACAGATGGATTTGGGTTTGGTGGCAAGATGGATTTACAGACTTAAACTTTTTAACACCTGATTGGGTGAACCAAAAGAGAGATGAACTGTTAGAAGAAAATATTCGAGGCAAAAGACCTCAATCGTATGTGCAAACGGAATATTTACGACCTGTTGAAAGCATAATAAAAGAAATGAATGGAAGATATACCATTCAAACAAATGGCACCTGGCGTATGATTGAAGACTTAATGGGTGGCCCTTTTGTTAATTATACGATTTATGACGAAAAACAAAATCGATTGTATATAATTGAATTTGCCCAATTTGCTCCAAAATTTCCAAAGCGGAATTTTGTTCGTCAGTTTGAAGCAATGGCTCTGACTTTTGATACCGACTCACTTTATAGTGTAAAAAAACTAACTACGATAAGTGACTGATATTTTTACAGATTTCATTTCTACTGAATTGGATAGTTTAGCTCTCAAGAAACTTCTACGTGTGCTTAAAACATCAGATAATGATGTGGAATTTATCAATGTCTCAACGAACGATTATCTAGGTTTATCAAAAAATATAGAAATAGCAAAAGCAGGTTTTGAAGCAGCTTTACTCTATGGGTCTGGCGGTCAATCATCCCGATTAGTAACGGGCAATCATTTAATAATTGAAGAACTTGAATATGCTTTGCAAGAGTGGTTGCGTTACGAACGTTGTCTTTGCTATAGTTCTGGCTTTCAGTTAAATCATAGTGTGTTAAAAGCTCTTGGTAGTAATAACACCATTTTTTTTATTGATAAATTAGCTCATAATAGTTTAATAACTGGCGCATTAGATTCAGAAGCAGTTGTAAAACGATTTAGGCATAATGATATAAATCATTTAGAAGATTTATTAAAAAAGGATAAGTACTTGAATTCTTCGAGTAATAAAATTAAGTGGATTATAGCAGAATCAATTTATAGTATGGATGGTGATGAAGCACCACTAATAGAACTCTCAGATTTAGCAAAAAAATACGATTGTGAACTGTACATTGATGAAGCACATGCAATTGGCATTACAGGAGAAAAGGGAAGAGGTCTTTCAGAGAAAATAAAACCAACTGTGTTTATCGGAACATTTGGAAAAGCTTTTGGCACAAATGGTGCATTTATTGCATCTAATAAAAAAGTCATTGATTTTTTAATTAATAGAGCTAATGGCTTTATTTATTCAACAGCAATTTCACCTTTTTTAGCAGGTGCAAGCTTAAAATCATTAGAATTAATGCAGAATATGGATACAGAACGATCACAACTAATTTGTTATGCCAATTCATTAAGAAAGACTTTAAATTTGGAGACACATTCAACAAGAAGTTGTATTGTGCCTTGGATAATTGGTGGCGAGCAAGAAACTATGGATGTTTCTACTATTTTAAAGCAAGCAAGAATCACCGCAATTGCAATTAGACCGCCAACCGTGCCTATTGGAACTTCCAGAATACGCTTTAGTCTCAGTGCATCATTAGAAAAACAAGATCTTAAACGAGTTGTAAACTTTATAAAAACATGCCTTCAATAGCTTTTTTTCATGGTTGGGGATTATCATCTCAATTCTGGGGTCCTGTTAGTCTTGGACCAAATTGGAAAACCTATGTTTTTGATAGAGGCTATTTCGGTGATCAATTGATGTTTGATGACTTGCCAAAAGTTGATTTAATTGTCGCTCATTCTTTTGGCCTTCATTGGATTCCTGAACATTTGTTGGAATCATGTCATGGTATTATTGCTTTAAACACGTTTCGGAAATTTGTACCATCTGCAAAATTGGAAGGTGTAAAAATAAGAAGAGTCTTGCAAATAATGATTAATTCGTTTCTAGAAAATCCACATCTTGTATTAGAGCAATTTTATACCAATGTGTTTAACCCATACCCTGTACCATTCCCAGTACCCGATTTTATTCATCATAGTTTGTTATTACATGATTTAAACTCAATGGCTGAAAAAGATTTTATTATAAAAGATTCGTTAAAAGATAAAAAGTGGCTTATTATAAACAGTGCAAATGATAGTATATTAGGAAATACAAAACGTGATAATTGGGATATCCCAAAATTGTCGTTAAGAAGTAAAACTATCGTGAATGGTTCTCACGCCGTTTGGGTAACCAATCAACAGGAAACTATTCTTTCAATTCGGACTTGGCTTAAAACAGATTTAAAATGAAAACCGGTGATAAATGGATTATTACAGATGAATTTTCAAAACATTCAGATTTGTATGATTTGTACGCCTTTGTTCAAAATCGTTCAGCTTCTCTATTTGCTAAATTTGTTCATGAAGGTATAGATGATGATTATAATCCTTTCTTTCTAGAAATAGGCTGTGGAACAGGACTTTTTAGTATTGAAATTGTAAATCATTTTCCTGATGCAAAACTTCATTTAACAGATATTTCCAATGAAATGCTGACAAAAGCTTTTCTTCGCGTAATTTCTTTAGCAACTGGAAGAGTTGATTATGAACTTTTAGATGGTGAAAACATTCCGGATAGGTTCGAAACCCAAGCAGATACATTAATATCTGCATTTACTGTTCAGTGGTTTTTTAATACTGCAAAAGCCATAAAAAGTTTCCAAGTACAGATTCCGAATTTGAGACGAATTTATTTATCTTTCCCAACAAATGGAAGTTTTCCAGAATGGAAAAAATATGCTTTTGAAGCAAATGTACCCTACACAGCAAATGAATTACCTGATCCCCAAAGACTTCAAAATGAATTAGAAAGTGGGGTACGAAGCTTTAGAGTTGAATTGATACAAATGAAACAAAATTACTTAAATGCGTTTGAATTTTTCAATAGTCTGAAGCATATTGGGGCGGGTTATAACGTTACAAATAGATTGTTAAAACCAATAGAGTTAAGAAAATTAATCAGAAAATGGGACTCAAGTTGTTCTGGTGAAATTAACGTAACTCATGAAATTGCTTTTGTAGAGATTCTCATTTGAGCTTAGTTCGAAATAAGAAATCGAAATTAGTTGTATTTGGCTCAATGTAAATGATTGATTAATCCATTAATATTCAGTTAACACTAATGAGAAAAGGCGTTCTGTAAGCTGGTTAGAAACAACGAATAAAACGAGTTTTACAAAGTTTAAAGTTGAGTGTACTCCGAAAAGTAGTTTTTAAGCAAACTATTTCGTCGAATTCGTAGGATTTGGAAGGGTGAAAACCGAAAGAATCGACTTTTTGGAGTGTACTCAAAGTTCAAATCAAAAGTCAATTTTCACGAGTTGTATTTTTTATTGTGGTTTAAACCCCGATAACTTATTCAACTTTCAGACTTCGTTTTTGACCTGCCGTTTAACAGGGAAATTCTATAATTTAACGTAGCTCCTCTGGAATACAAAAGTTGGGTTAAGATACAATCTAAGTAATAAAACAATCATCCCATAATCTGATACGATTCTAAGAACCACGAAGTGCTATTTCGGTATTACGTAAGAATGTGAACCTGACACTACCTATTATAAATTTGATCTTGTTGTAATTGTTAAGAAAAAATTTGGTTTGCTCCAAATTGGAAAACAACCTAAAGTATCAAGTCCGAAAGTTGAATTATTAGCTGTGTACTACTTGTTAGAGTAAACTCAATCTTTCAAAAACAGCTTATTTAATCAAATTATGAGGCATTTCAGCTAAAACATAACTTAATACAGACATTGCTGCAACACAAGTATTAACTTCGTAAGGATCTAATTTATCAATTGTATCAGCTTCTGTATGATGATACCAAAAATATTTTTCACCATTAACATTTAGTCCAAATCCTGGAACGCCTTCACTCATTAGCGGACCTATATCTGCTCCGCCACCCCCCATTGTCATTCCATCTGCTTGAATGGAAGCTAAGAGTTTCGCTAATTCTTTTAAAACGGGTAAATTCACTTCTTTACCACCGAATCCAAATCCTTTAGCTCGAAAAACTCCTGCATCACTTTCAATTGCAGCTACATGATTCTCAGACGCAACTTTTGCAGAATCACCATAAGCCTGTGCGCCGCATAAGCCATTTTCTTCATTTGTCCAAAATACAGCACGAATCGTTCTTTTTGGCTTGATATTTAATTTTTTTAAAAGTTTCAATGCTTCCCAACTTACAACACAACCGCCTGCATCATCCATTGCACCCTGACCAACATCCCAAGAATCAATATGCCCACCCATTACAACTATTTCATCAGGTTTTTCACTTCCTTTAAGTTCAGCTACAATATTTCTAGATAATGACTCTTTTTCAAAGTGAGCTTCCATATACAATTTAAGAGTAACTTTTCTACCACGCTGAATGGTGCGATCTATCCACGCTGCATCTTCAGTTGAAATGGCAGCGGTCGGAATTTTCTCTACAGTATCGTCGTATCGCATTGTACCTGTATGTGGTGTTTGCATCGAAAAGCTAGCCACAGAGCGAATTAGCGCAGCTTTGGCACCACCTTTTGCGGCTTCAATAGCACTTTGAGAACGAATCGAAACCGTTTTACCATAGGATTCAAATTCTTGGTTAATTAAAACAATTTTGCCTTTAACTAGTCCGATATTTTCTTTTAATTCAGTTATAGTTTTGAAGACAATTACATCCGCTGAGATTCCTTTTTTTGGAGTTGCTACAGAACCGCCTAAACCAAGCATTGGAATTTTTTTTGAAACAGGACTAGTTATTTCACAATACTCATTTCCACGAACCCATTTTGGAACTAGAACAGGTTGAGTATAAACAGCATCAAAGCCATCTTTTTTCATTTCTACTACAATCCAATCTATTGCTTTTTCAAGATTTTCACTACCACTTATTCTTGCAGGGAAACGATCAACGAGTTCTGTAAGTCGTTCAAAAACACTTGAATCTTTTAAAGATTCAGCAATAAGCGTTTGACTTATGTCATAATAGTCTTTATTGATTGAATGTTGAGCCAATGAAATAGAAACTGTTGATAAAAACAGCAATAGGACTAAATAGAACTTCATAATAGATAATTTAAATGACGATTTGCAAAAAAAAGTATCTCAGAACATAGAGAATTGAAAGGGAAGTGACAATTGCAGGGATGTGATATTCTGTAACTATAAATCAAATCTAGTAAATTAGATTTTTATTGTGAACAAACAAAAAAAGGAAGTAAAGCATCCTTTTTTTAATCAATCCATTGAACTTGGATTTTGTTCAGCTAATTTTTTAAACTGATTATATTCTTCAGGTGATAAATCAGCAAAAAGATATTGAATAGGATCAATTGCTTTACCTTGTTGTATAATTTCGTAATGTAAATGTGGCCCCTCAACAACTCCAGATTTTCCAGTATAACCAATTAAATCTCCACGCTTAATTTTTTTACCTGGTCGAATACCTTTTGCAAAAGCAGATAAGTGTGCATATCGTGTTTCGTACCCAAAACTATGATTTATCTTGATTAAATTACCATAAGTACCTTTTTTACCTGAAAACTTAATTACACCATCACCTGTAGCATAAACAGACTCACCAACTTTGGCTCTAAAGTCTAAACCTACATGTGGTCTTTTAAATCGATAAACGGGATGAAAACGTAAACCATAACCAGAAATAATAACTCCTTTAATAGGTCTGATAGCGGGAATGTGAGCTAATTTTAGTTTATTCTTATTATACAAATTTTTAATTTCTTCAAAACTTAATTGCTGAATAGCAATTTTACGTTCCATGCTTTCTAAATTAGATGCAGTCCATTTTAATAAAGTAGCTGACTCATCTTTAAAGATGTCAAAATTTGAGAATACATCTGCTCCACCAGTTCCAGCTAAGCGTTCGTCATAAGTAATTGGTTCTGTGCCTAAAACTGTTCTATAAATTTCATTATCATTTTTTGCTAATGCAGCTAATTGCTTATCAAAAAGTACTATTTTTGATTTTGTGATAGTTAATTGATCTAATAATTCCTTGTTTTCTGCTTTAAGTGCAATCTCAGAAGGTGTTCCTGCAAAATGGGAAAGTGCCGTTATTCCAATTCCAGACAAGACTAAACCACAAAGAATTAGTAAAGATGCTGTGTAAATAATTTTTTCAAACGATCTGTACTCTACAGGATTAAAGGTGCATGAGTCTTCATCGTAATAAAAGTACTGTTGGGGCATGTAGGATGATTACTTTAATAATTTGTTAAATTAAAAAATTCTCACAATTAATCAAAAAATTGAATGAATTTACTCGAAATCACCTTCAAAATAGTCAACAGCTCGTCTTATTTTCCCTCGTCGCTCCGTTTTTTGTTTAATTTTGATTTGTATTTTTTCTTGAAACGTTTTTGCGGCATCATAACCATAATATTTAAGTAAATAATTCATTGCAATGACTTCAGCTATTACGGTAATATTTTTTCCTGGGGTTATTGGTAAACGAATGTATGGAATGTCAATATCTAAAATGGCTACTGATTGTTCATCAAGACCTGTTCGTTCTAATTCACCTGAATTTTCATCCCACAAATAGAGTTCTACCAAAACTTCTAATCTCTTTTGATATCTAACCGCACGAATACCAAACATAGACATAATATCAATAATACCTAAGCCACGTATTTCCATAAAATGCCCATTCATCTCTGAGGCACTTGCCATAAGTACATTACTTTTTTTTGTAAGCATAACTACGTCATCAGCTACAAGGCGGTGACCTCTTTCAATAAGGTCTAAGGCAACTTCACTTTTCCCAATTCCAGATTTTCCTGTAATTAAAATTCCAATACCATACACATCAACCATAGAACCATGAGCTACAGTTTGGCTAGCAAACTGATCGTCTAAATAATCTCTGAGAATGAACATAAAACGTGTTGTCTCAGTTTGAGTTAAATAAATAGGTGTGTTATAAGCTTCCGCTAAATCTGTTAAATAAGATGGTAAATTATTTCCAGATGTTAAAAAAATAATAGGAACATTGAACTTTAATAAGGTTTCAAAAGCTTTTAGTTGTTCTTGAACTTCAAGATGTTCTAAAAATTGAGTTTCTGTATTCCCTATAATTTGAATTCTTTGCGAAGTAAACAAATCGGTATAACCGGCCAAGACTAACCCTGGCCGGTGTAATTCAGCCTCCGAAATAAATTTTAACTCACATGCTTTTTCCGCTGCTTGGGGTGTTAACTGTACCTGAACCTTTTGTTTTAGCTGTTCAATCAGTTCGGATACCAAAAACTTTTCTGTAGGCGGTAAGGGCTTAATTTCACCTATCGGCATGGAAATATCTTTCGTTTATTTCTTTGTTATTAATTAATGTAGCTGTTTTTCTTTGTATTTAATGAGTTGTCGTTTTAAATTGTCAACTGATTTTAAAATTGCTGTTTCGTAAGAATCTGAGGCTTCTTTAACGATTAATGTAGTCCCTGGTATTTTTAAACTAATTTCTATTTGTTGTGGAGTTTCAGGACTTTCGTGAGGGGATGCGACAACGTTACATTCATGTATGGCATCAAAATATTTTTCTAGTTTCGCAACAGATTCTTCAGCATAATCTTGCAAACGTTTAGACGCTGTAAAATGGCGTGCAGTGAATAGGACTTTCATAAAAGCTCCTTCATTCTTAGGGTTTTTGTTTAATGGAAGCTCGAGGATGAGCCGTTTTATATACTTGTTTTAGTCTTTCAACACTTGCATGTGTGTAAACTTGTGTAGCTGCAAGGTTAGCGTGACCTAATAATTTTTTGATAGCGATTATTTCAGCGCCGTTATCTAATAGGTGAGTTGCAAAAGTGTGGCGTAATACATGTGGACTTTTCTGAGTAATTTCAGAAACTTTAGATAATTGAGCTTTAACCAAGATTTGTACTAATCTTGGGTAGATGCGATTCCCTTTTTTAGTTATAAAGAGTGCTTTTGTTGTAATGGATTCAGAAATTTGCCCTCGATTTTGTAAATGCAGTTGAATTGCATTTAAAGCATGAATACCAAAAGGAATTACTCGTTCTTTGTCACCTTTACCAAGAACTTTTATTTGTTTTTGCGCGAAATTTATGTCAGAAATTGAAAGGTTTACTAACTCTGATAAACGAATTCCACAAGAATAAAATAACTCTAAAAGTGCCTTGGTTTGAATTCCCCAAGGGCATGACTCATCTTGTAATTCAAAAAGATGTTCTGTTTCTTTTTGAGAAAGACTTTTAGGTAAACGCTTATCCTTTTTGGGTGAGGAAATTCCTTTTGTGGGATTAACTGTAGTAATTCCTCTTTTTAAGCAATAGGAAAAAAAACTTTTTAGAGAGGCAATTTTACGGCTAAGGGTAGATTTCTTAACATTTTGCCGATTTAAACTTGAAAGCCAAAGACGAATATGAGTTTTTTCAATAGAATCGAGATCAATGGAATTATTAGAATTTAATATAACTTGAATAAATTTATAAAATTGTTCCAAATCACTTTTGTAAGCTTCCATTGTATTAGCTGAATAATTGCGCTCAAACTCAAGATATTGGAAAAATTTTCTCAGTGCCTCTGTCATAATTCAATCTATCGGAATAGTATGAAAAAAGGAAGTGAATTTGCTAATTATTTTCAATAAAAATGTGGATTGTTTAATCCGCATTTCAATCAATCAGCCCAAATAGCTTGAATTACGTAAGAATCTTCAGGCTCCTGTAGAATTTGTGAATTTATCTCAATGTGTTTGAAGCCTCTTTTGCCTAGTATAGCTTTTAAGATTCCTATTAAACGTTCAATTATTGTATGAGTTGGGTCAAATAGTTCGTTTAATTCAAATGTAATATGTTTATTCTCGCAAACTTTAATTGTCACTCTAGCAGGAATATAATAGTTCTCAAATTCCTGTTTTATAAAGTCAGCTGTAGCTTTAATGTCTGAAAATTTTAATTTAATGGCGTTGAAAGCCGTCAACAAATGTTCACCACCATAAATTCCTAAGTGTTGTAATTTACTTATATCACCTTTAAAGAAAATATTTACAATATGAATATTTAGCTCAATTAAAATCGCTAATTGATACCATTCATTTTCATTGAGTTTTTTTCTGAGCAATATTTGAGTTGGAATCTCTAATTTTGAAATGAAAGTTTCATACCCACTGGTTTGGAAGTTAGTTTTAATGTAGGTCAATGTATTAATAATTGCTTTACCCTTGACCTTAGCATTACCAATTTTAGTCCTATCTTGAATAGAAACAGATGATAAATTGTCAATAAACTTTTGAGATGTCATGAATAATGAAATATCTTGCATAAATGTGAACATTGGATAATCAGTTTGTAAGCTGATAAACAAGTTTAGCTGAAAAATGTTTCTAAAAATTTTTGAAAGCGTTATTTAAGTAAAAAATTTATTAGAACCCTAAATATAGTAAAAAATGATTTAAAAATTGCTCAGACTTAATTAGGAACTTATAATCTATTGTTGTGAAATCATCTCTACTATTATGATAAGGTTGAGAACCTTCATTTGAGTAAACATAAAATCCTTTTATTCCATTTGCTAAGAAAAAATACTGGTCAGAGTTAGGGGTGTTTGCTCTAAATTTTATGGGAATTGATAAAGAATCAGCAATAAATTTAAGCTTCTCTTTCATTGGGTTATCTTCAATAAAGCCAACGGTAGCAAGACCTTTTGTCTGAGATCCCATCATATCTAGATTAATTAGAAATGAAATAGGGTGAAATTCTCCAGATTCTTGAAGAGTACGAGAACCCCAAAGCCCGATTTCTTCAGCATCAGTTAAAATTAGCTGAATTTGATTGGTTCGTGAAATAGAACGTAGAAACAAATTTATAGCAATTGAAACTCCTGAAGCATTATCGTTAGCTCCGTTATAAATTAAGGAGTTGTTTATTGTGCCTAAATGATCATAATGTGCCATTAAAGTGAGTGCTGGTTCAAAAGAAATTTGAAGAGGGGTTGCCAAAAGATTGGTTACGGTGTACCGTTCAAGCTTAGATTCAAGTTCCAGATAAATTGAATCACTATCAGCTATGAGATTTGGTATAACCCAAATTATCGGTAAAAGATCTTGGTTAACAGAGGGACTGAATAAAAGGGCATCAGTTTCAATGAAAATAGCTTTTGCACCTAAGTATCTAAGAATTGATATTTTTTCATTAAGGGCTACGCTATTTTTGTCTGTGTTAGACGCACTCTTTTTTATAAGTACAAATTCACCCTTAATTTTTATATCACTCAAGTTTGACAATTTACTCTTATTTAGATGATTATCTGTATAAGCATGAATAATAGTTGATTTTGAACAACTGGGGGAACTTCCTGATGGTAAAAATTGGTCTTCAAGTAAAGCTAACTTATTGTTTATATGTAAAGAAACAGAACCAATTTGATTGAAAGTAGTATCAAAACTAAATTCATTAAATTGTATTGATCTTGAGGAATGATTTTTCAGATAAGACTTTAAAAAGTCTAGTGCCTTATTTTTACCCTTATTGTAAATTGATCGACCAAATAAAGAATCGTTACTCAGTGTTTCAATTATTTCTAAATAAGTTTTATCCGTATGTTGAAGAGCTAATGTTTTAGAACATATAATAAAAGTAAGAGTCAATATTAAAACAATATTAATAATAGTTTTTTTAGAAAACGCTTTCATAAATAAAATATATCAATTACATTAGTATTTGTCATTCAACTTGGGTCTAATTTATAAATAAAACTATGCGTATATATCTTATTTGGCTGTGTTTAATTTTAATCGTTCCAGTGGTTTCAGCTCAACAGGCATTATTATCTGAGGCTTCTCAATTCAAAAAAACAGAGTACAAACGAGCTCTGGATTTATATGAAAAGGTGCTAGAAATGGATCCTAGCAATATAGAGGCATTAACGGAAGCAGGATTGCTTCAAACTAAAATTGGAAATCGTACAGCCAATAAAGAAGAAAAAGAAATCTATTTTAAAAAAGCTATCGATTATACTAAAAAAGCAGTTATGCTTAATCCTAATTCCTGTATGGCAAATTACACATACGGAGTAGCACTAGGACGAATGGGTGATATTTCAGGTGCTAAAAAGCGAGTTCAAAATTCTCAAATTATTAAGAATCATTGTGAAAAAGCTTTGGAAATCGATCCTAAACATGCACCATCTTGGCACTTATTAGGGAAATTAAACTACCGATTATCCAATTTAAATGTTGCAGAGAGAGCAGCGGCAACATTACTATTTGGAGGTCTTCCAAAAGGTGTTTCGACAGAAAAAGCTGTAGAATGTTACGAAAAAGCAGTAATGTTTGATGGGAATTATTTATTGTATCGATTAGATTTAGCAGTTGCACTTATTAAAACGAAAAATATACCAAGGGCAATTGATGTGTTAGAAACGGCAATTAGAATACCAGCTATAACTGAAGATGATGATTCTTATTTATCTGATTGTAAAAGTTTGCTTCGGAAATTGAAATAGTTTTTTAAAAAACTTAAGCTATTTCATGTTGTTACGACACCTATTTTTTTAAAAAGTAAGAATTAATTCGATTGAAGTTTCACTAATTAATTTATCTATTGGTATAATTGGAGCTGCATCATACAAGAAACTATTACCCAATCCAATTTTAAATGTATCTGTAATTTTCCAATTTAATCTACTATCAGCAATAATGCGAGGTGTTTTTACTCTAGTTGGTGCAAACTGATAATATGCAGTTGAATTTATAGTAAAGTTATCTGTTAGCTTTAATGAGACTAATAAGCTATTTGTGGATTTAATAAATCTTGTTTCTTCCGAAATTGTAGTAGTCTTCCACCATTCAAATTCGTGCATTATTCCAATAGCAAGAGCAATTGAAGAGTTATTACCATCAAAAAGATTTATCCTCAAATCAGCTCCTTGAACGTCTCTTCGATTTAAATTGCGAATAGCATCGTATTGCTCCTGAAAAAAAAGCTCAGTTTGAAGTCGTTTTGATGACTTATAAGATACTCGAAAATGTACATATCCTTTACTAATTACATTTTCGTTTTCCAAAATTACCATGCGCAAATTGTTAATCATCATAAATTTGAAGACTGCTTTATTAAGGATGTGAAAGGTTTTCGTATTCAGATCATACAAGTTTGTTTGATTTTTAGTAATAGTGGCATTAAACCCAATTTCATTAAACAAAGAAATGGAATCCGTTTTTATCAATTGAAATTTTTCCACATTCAGGATTTGGCCAAAAACGACAGAGTGTATTTGAGCGAAAAGAAAAAGTGGAATTAGTAGCAGTGTTCGAAAAAAAAATGGAAGTGAAAACTGATTTGAAATCAATTTCATATTACTGAAGCATTTAGTTAGAACTTTTTTTTGAATTCTTTGAAAAAAGAAATTCAAAAAAAAATAAGTGAAAAATTTCAATTAAATATAAACCGGATTGCATCACTAACAATTGAATCTTGAGTGTGTACTCCGAAAAGTAGTTTTTAGCAAATTATTCGTCGAATTCGTAGGATTTGGAAGGGTGAAAATTGAAAGAATCGACTTTTAGAAGTGGACTCAATCTTGTAAACTTGAACAAATATCTCTAATTGATTAGTTGCAGTTCTGAATCCTAAATTACGTTTTTCAAGCAAGATAAATGTTATTATTTCTTCAAATTGAATTAGGTAAACCAGAATGCGACTTTTTAACTCTTTTGAGAATCAATAAACTCTGTATCTTTGAGTCAAATTATTTAATCTGCACATTATTTTTTTTAAATGGATATCATTCAATCAATTCTCCCGAAAATACTACTTAGAAAAGGACTTAGAGATTCAGAACAAAAACAACTAAGTGTATTAGTTAAGCAAATTTTAAGAAAACCTGATGATGAGCTAAGTTCAGAAGAAAATTTCATTATAGGTTATTTAAATGAACAAGATCAACGCTATCAAAAAGCAATTCCATTTTATGAGTCAGCGATTGAATTAAATCCTGATTTTGAAGCTGCACATAATAACTTAGGTATTTGTCATTTAGAATTAGGTAATTTAGAGCAAGCCTTACTAAGGTTCGACAAAGCTTTAGAATTAGATCCAAGTTATTTCCAAGCTATTCTAGCTAAAGCAAAAACACTAAGAAGATTGAATAAAGCAAACGATGCAATCGCATTACTGGAAACTGCACAAATTGAAGAAGGACATGAAGATGAAGTTTACTCAGAACTTTCATCTTCTTACGAACAAAATGGTAATAAAGAAAAATCTTTAGAGTTCATCAATAAAGCATTAGCGTTAGTATCTGAGGATGCTAATTATTTGGCGCAGAGAGCGTTAATATTATTATTTTCAGAGAAATATGAAGAAGCTTTGACCGACTTTTTGAAATCTCAAAAAACTGCTGGAATTAATTATGTAACTCAATTTAATCTTGGCTTATGTTATGGAATGTTAGTAGGACGCGACAAAGATGCACATCAAATGTTTACTCGTAGTTTTAATAAATTTCCTGGCTTGTTGAAAGATTATTTTACGAATGCTACAGAACACGAAAAAAAGCGATTACAAAGACAAATCGAAAATATTATAAATCGCATAGATAGCATGGATAGTTCTGCAAAGGGGAAATTTTATCGAGACGAATTATCCGATATTTTAAAAAGAAAACTTTCTGACGCATTAAATTAAGGTATTTTGGGACTATTCAGAGTATCATATTTTAATAAAAAACTTGCCCGTTTTGGTTCGCAAGTAGATGTTGTACTAACAGGTAAATGGCTATTTCTGAGTTTATCAGTTGGTGTTATTGCGGGCTTAACTGCATTACTATTTGCATTTACATTAGATACTATTTCACATTTTTTGCTTACCGATTTAGCGGGATATCATTTACCGATTCCTGCTGGTGAATCTACAGATAAAACGTACACTTTTTCATTAGAACAAGCATTTACGGTTAGTGTGCCATGGTTAATAGTATTACTACCTGCACTAGGTGCAGGACTTGCAGGAGTGTTAACCACTTATGCTGCACCTGAAGCTAAAGGCGGAGGAACCGATGCCACTATTCGTGCTTTTCATTATCAAAAAGGCAAAGTTCCTTGGCACGTGCCTATCGTTAAATTTATAGCATCAATTTTAACTGTTGGAACAGGAGGCAGTGCTGGTCGAGAGGGACCCATGTCGCAAGTTTGTGGTGGTTTTGCTTCGGTAATGGCAAGTTTCATTGGGTTGAGTGAAAAAGAGCGTAAAGTCATGTTATTAGCAGGGATGAGTGCAGGAATTGGGGCGATTTTCCAATGTCCAATAGGTTCCGCGATTTATTCAGCAGAAGTATTGTATAAAAGAGATATGGAAACAGAAGGGTTAATGCCTTCAATTATTTCATCCATTATTGCTTATTCAGTTTTTTCTTCTATTTCTGGATGGAAAACAATTTTCGAATTTAGTGCTGTTCGCTTTGAAGATCCATCGGAACTTCCATTATATATTTTATTAAGTATTCTTTTAACTGTTATTGGGATATTTTATGTTAAGTCATTGAATTCAATTAAGTTAAACTTTTTTGATAAAATGCTTATTCATCAAAATTGGAAGCCATTAATAGGAGGCTTATTGGTTGGTTTAATAGCATTAAAGTTTCCTGCTATTTTAGAATCGAGTTATGGTTATTTACAAGAGGGTCTGAATGGTAACTTACCTATTTGGTTCATGGTCTTATTAGCATCTGTAAAAATTTTAACAACTGGTTTAACTGTTAAATCGGGTGCTTCAGGAGGGATATTTGCCCCAACAATGGTAATTGGAGGACTATTTGGGGGGGCTTTTGGTTTAGCTATGGATCATTATTTTCCAGGAACGATTACCGATCCTAAAGGATTTATTTTAGTAGGAATGGCAGCATTTTTTACATCAGTTGAAAAAGTGCCTATTGCTGCAACTATTATGATTACAGAAATGAGTGGAAGTTATGGGCTCATTGTTCCTTTAATTTTTGCGTCATCAATAGCATTTATCGGGTCGCAAAAATGGAGTTTATATGCCGTGCAGTTAGATACTAAGTTAGATTCTCCATCTTTCAGAGGAGAATTTTTGGTTGAAGCAATGGATCGATTAAAAGTTCGTTCCGCATTTAAGCCAGTAAAGCACATGCCTATGCTACATTTAAATGACGATGTATCAAAAATATTAAAAGCATTTACAGAGTCTGAATTACTCGTTTTACCTGTTGAGAACAAAGATGGAGTTTTAGTTGGCTTAATTAGTTTGTCAGATTTAAGAAACCTCATGAATGAAGCTGATTCACAATTAATTGTGGCTGCGGATATCATGTCCAAATTATATATTCTCCATTTAAATGACTCAATAACAAAAGCTTTTCACATTTTTAAAGAGTCTAATCACCCAGAAATACCTGTTTTAGCACATGGATCTACGACCATTGTAATTGGTATTTTAACAGAAAGAAACTTTCTTATTGCCTATGAAAAAGGCTTGAATACTGCTGAAATGTAAAAAAATGAAGTTCAGAAAATCTAAATGATTTCTTATAATTTAATAGTATTCAATAAAAGTGTTTCTGTTTCGTTTACAAATTATGAATTTAACAAGAGTGAATGGTGTTTTTCTGGTGGTTTTTCTAGTCGTATTATCACAATCAGCTGATGCTCAGATTCGAGCATTTAGTTCTGTTTCGAATGAGATAAAATGGGAGAAACTTGATAGTGCATTAGCGAAAGCTAAAGTGCAAAATAAATTGGTATTGGTTGCCTTTCATGCCAAAGGCTGTCCATATTGCCGAAAAATGAAAGAACAAATTTACTCTGATACAGAAATGAAACGTTTAATTCAGAAATATTTTATTCCAGTAGAAATTGATTTGGAAAATCCTGTTGATTTTATTTACAAGGGGGAGGTTATGAATTCTTCTGCTTTGGCGACTATTTTAGACGTTTCGGGTACTCCAACTTTATCATTTTTAAATGATGAAGGAGATTTAATCGCTTTTCAACCGGGATATTTGAATGTTGCTCTATTTTCGAAATTAATTCAATATGTTGGAACTGGCAAATATGCAACAGTTTCGTTTGCAGAATTTAGTAATGAGTAAAAAATTGGATAACTTTAAGATAGTGAATTTCAATA
>Ga0210034_1000704_pt1 | contig 34072 bp, 38 predicted proteins | sample CryGeymeta201505_FD_185466 | JGI IMG/M metagenome (GOLD analysis project Ga0210034, IMG submission 185466) | Groundwater microbial communities from Crystal Geyser aquifers in Utah, USA - Crystal Geyser metaG 2015-05 (SPAdes) (version 2) | ecosystem: Environmental > Aquatic > Deep subsurface >... | reverse complement strand
TGGAGACTACAAGGTTGATAGGTTGCAGGTGTACGGACAGCAATATCTTTAGCCGAGCAATACTAATAGCACGAATGGTATTTATACAAGCTTCTTACTATTTTTGATAGCAGGAGGTATGGTATATATAGTCTTATTGATAAGGCTCTTCGACTCATCGACCGTTTCTTTTATTATAATTTTTCTATTCACCGTCTTGGTGTTTAATACGCGTGAGGTATACCTGTTCCCATCCCGAACACAGAAGTCAAGCCACGTCGTGCCTATGGTACTGCATTTCATAATGTGGGAGAGTCGGTAAACGCCAAGACAGTGAAGAGAAAGAGAAAAGATCTACTGAGCCCGAGTAGCTCAGTTGGATAGAGCAGCAGCCTTCTAAGCTGAAGGTCACAGGTTCGATTCCTGTCCCGGGCACCATTTTAAATATGTTTCCCTTGTTAAGGAACCTCTCTTACACTATATATTTATAGGAGATTCTACCCTAAAGGTATGGATTTTCGCCATTTTTGGAGATGACAGTCGGATTTTCTCGACTGTTAACGGCAAGGGCAAGCGTGGTCTCAGATAGAGATCAGTTCTTAATATCGGTGCGAAATCTTTTTGTGCGGTCGTAACTTCGGGATAAGACCGCCCATCAGGGAATTCCTAATGATGTTATACTGGTTATCAACCTGTTCCTGAGACTTGATCTACCTCCCGTGTCTGTTTACACAGACTCTCCAATCTCTTCACTTCCCTATTTATAGGGAAGTACCTCGGGTGATTAGCTCAGCTGGTTAGAGCATCTGCCTTACAAGCAGGGGGTCATAGGTTCGAATCCTATATTACCCACCATTTGGATTTCAAAATACCCTCGTCGCAAGACGGGGGTATTTTTAAGTCCAAATTTTGAATAGGATTCAAAGCTGTCTATTCTCCTTTTTCTATCTGTGCAATCGCGAGATGGATATCAAAGTACCGAATATCTTTTCGTCCTTCTCCTTCGAGAACATCCTTGATTTCACGAAGTTTCTCGACTTTCCCAGCAAATTTCTTCTCGATAACATCCCGAGCATATTCTATATTATCCAAACTCGTGAGCTTACTAACCTCTTCTAGAGTGATAATGCCTCGTCCGTAGAGCTTGGCGATATGAGCTTCGATTGTCTGAGTGGTCACTCCACGTTCATCAGCTATAGCAGAGAGGTTCTTCTGTTCTCGAAAGAGTCGAAGTGTTTCCTCGTATGTGTCGACTTTTTGACTTCTTCCGACTTGTTTCTCCTTGTGTATTTTCTTTTCTTTTTTCTCAGTACTATTAAAGACAGGCCTTTCTCGTACAATCCCTTTCTTTTGATCTATACAATAGTCGCACATTCCGCAATTTCTTGGGAGATTCTGGAGATCAGTGATATCGGAAAAATAATTAAGAATGAATCGTTTGCGACACTGCGGAGTAAAAAGAAGTTTTTTTATGGCGATGAGTTTCATACTGGATTCCTTTTTCAGCATATTCTGATGAGCCCAGTCTATGGGTATGTACTGGTGGGTTCTTTTTTCTTTTGAGAGTGTGATTCCTTTTCCGCGAAATCCTGCGGCAGTGTCCTTTTCTCCGTCTATTCCCCGACTGATGATCTTATATTTCTCGAGGATTTTTATAATGGATCATACCTTCATATCGTTTCCGATTCCGCTTTCGTGACCCATGGCAGCGTATGTTTTCTCTATAGTTTTCCCTTTTCATTCCCCATCTTTGAGGCCTTCATAGAGATAATCATAGAACTCGAGTATTTCCTCTTGGTCGGGATTACTGTTTTCTACGAAAAATTCCTGTATCTTGGTATCAGTAAAGCTCGCGAGAATGACCGCGATGCTCATTTTCCCGTCGCGTCCGGCACGTCCGATCTCCTGATAATAACTTTCCACGCTTCCGGGAAGATTATAATGAATGACGAATCGGATATCTTTCTTGTCGATTCCCATTCCGAAAGCATTGGTGGCGACAACCACACGGGTCGTAGAGTCCATAAAATCGTTTTGCCCGAGTTCTCGGGATAGAGTATCCATACTTCCGGTATACTTCCCGACGCTTACTCCACGAGTTTTCAGGTAATTGTATACTTCCTCCACATTCTTGATGGACGCAGCATATACGATTCCGCTTCCCGGAGTTTTCTCTATGATTTCGGCTACTTTCTCGAGTTTTTCTTCTTTTTTCGGAATCTCCCGCACGAGCATGACGATATTTTTTCGATCGAATCCGTAGATGAATTCAGCTACTTTATCGAGACCGAGACGCTCCATAATGTCGGCTCTGACTTTCTTGGTAGCTGTTGCAGTGAGGGCTATCACGGGAACCACCGTAGTGGTACCGGTACTCTCTCAGCTTTCTTCGAAATCAGAGGGTACCGGTACCTGATTCTGATTCCTCAGGCTCTTTATAAAATCCTTGATTTTCATATAGCTCGGTCGGAAATCATGTCCCCATTGGGACACACAATGTGCCTCATCGACGGCGATGAGACTGACCTTCACATTTCTAATAACATTCAAGAACTCTTCGTTATGAAGCCGTTCCGGAGCGATATAGACAAACTTTATGGGAACTTCTCATGGATATCGGATTTCCTCGAGTATATCGCGTTGTTCTTGGAGCGATATAGTTGAATTGATGCACACGGAAGCGATTCACTGCTCTCGGAGTTTATCGATCTGATCCTTCATAAGGGAAATAAGCGGGGAAATGACGATGGTTATTCCAGGCAGGGCTATTCCAGGAATCTGATAGGTGAGACTCTTTCCGCCACCGGTTGGCATAAATACGAGAGTATTATGTCCAGAGATAACACTTTTGATAATATCTTCTTGTCCCTCGCGAAAGCTCGTGAGACCAAAGGTTTCTCTGAGGATATTATCAATATTTGAAGTCATGGAAGAGAGTAAGATTATACTAGTTATATTTCAGTTTTCAGGTTTCTTGAATTCTCCAGTATCCTCCAGAGGACTGCCTCCGGGAGTCTGCGGAACGGGAGCCATCCGCCTAGGCGGATTGGGATTCGAACACGACCTCGATACTTCCGAAATACAAGAAACCCTTAAACCAATTTTCATTGTGGATGATATTGATTTAAGGAAATAATCAAAATTATATATTCCATTCTTTTGCTTTTAAAATCCTTTTCTGTTATATTTTCTCCGGCCGATTTTTCTTTCGCTTTTTTTTATGCTCAAAAATATCGTGAAGAAAGAGTGAAGAGACCGAGGAATCATTTGACTTTATGGACTTTTCTATATAATCACCCGTACTGATACCCGGATTTTCTTTTCTCTGGTACAGAAAGTTCTTTAACATCCTATATATACGTTATAAACAAACTGTTTTAGTGTGCATCCCTATTATGAACCATAATAAGAGGAAGTGATGATGAGGATTTTTCTTCATTATTCTTCCTCTTATCATGCAAATGATAGAGGTTAAAGCTTTAACTTCGTAGGCAAGTCCGCAAGACTCCTACACTAATCGGCAAAAGAGACTCGTCTCCAGAGCCATTCTTTGATATATCTCATATCATGAGACGATGGCCCGCAGAACCATCATTATGATGGAAGGAAATAAAAAAGAAAAGACACCCGACACTTTTTATTTTTTAACTCACAGTTTTCTATGAGTAATCTTTTTAAGAAAGTTACGTCTACTGTAAGTGTGGTTGCTATTGTTGCTTCTGCTATGAGTGCTTCACTCGTTGCTAATGCTGCTAGCTCATTCACTCCTTACGCTGACGCACTTGCTACTGCTGGTATTATTGCTAAGCAATCTACTGAAGCAGGATATAATCTAGGTAATAATGTAACTCGAGCTGAAATGGCTAAGGTTGCTGTAAATATTAAGGGAGCTACTGTTGCTGAATGTACTGGTAAAGTATTTTCAGACGTTACTTCTGCAATTGGTGATCTCTGCGGATACGTAGAGGCTGCTGCTGAAGCAAATCTTGTTAACAAGATCGCTTCAAAATTTCGTCCTATGGACCTCGTAACTCGTGCTGAAATGCTTAAGATGCTCCTTTCTGCAAAGGGTATTGCTGCTACAGACGAGGATCAGGGTTTTATGGATCTTGGTTCTGACGCTAGTTTGAATGGATATATTAATGCTGCTGCTAAGGCTGGTATTATTAATAAAGGAACTTCCTTTAATCCAAACAACAATGCATCTCGTGGTGAAGCATTTAAGGTAGCTGCTAATTCAGCAGGTCTTACTACTACTGCTACTGCAGAAACTAGTGATGATCTAGATCTTGGTGACCTCTTCGGAGACGTTACTGATACTACTACAACTACTACTACAACTACTACAGATACTACTACAACTACTACTACAACTGTTGTAGCTGCTGGTGATCTTGAAGTTGCTCTTAATCCTGCTTCTCATCCTAATGGAACTCTTATTCCACAGGCTGGTATTGTTCGATTCTCTATTGTAGATTTCACTGCTGGTGGTTCTGATATTTCAGTAAACACTGTAGAACTTCAGAAATCTGGACTTTCTACTATTCCTTCTGGAACAAAAGTATGGTTTGAAAAAGCTGGAACTCGTATTTCTGGTAAGGCTTCCTTTACTTCTGAGAACAATGCAGTAATTTCATTTGCTCCATCTCTCGTTGTTAAGGCTGGTTCTACTGAATCTCTTGATCTCTATGTTGAGCTTGCTACTCCTGGTTCTACTGGAAGTGACTTTGCATTTGTTTCTGCTGCTATTACTAGTTCTGCTGCGAACGTAGTTGGTTCATTTGCAACTCCTACTCTTCGAACAGCAACATATACTGTAGCTGCTTCTGAATTCACTGCTACTACTACTGGTCAGGATTACAATGCGTCTTCTGATTCTGTAGAACTTGCACGATTCACTGTTCGTAATGCAGATGCTGCTTCTGATACTCGTGATCTTAAGTTTCAATCTGTAGCACTTTACCAGTCTGGTTCTGCAGATCTTGCAAACCTTTCTGATATCGTTGTTGAACGAAACGGAGTAGTGGTTTCTTCTTCTGCAATGGTTTCTGGTAAGACTCTTACTCTTACTGTAAATGATACTATTAAGGACGGAGCTTCTGCTATCTACTATGTTAAGGCTAAGATCAACAATGTTGAACAAACTACTGATACTTACCAATTCTACCTTAAGAATACTTCTGATATCAATATTATTGAAACAGCTTCTGCATTCCGATCTACTACTACTGTAGTTACTAGCGCTGTTGCTGGACTCTACAATGTAACTGGTGGTGATGTTAAATTTGAACGAGATGTTACTTCTGCACTTTCTCAGACTGTTGCTCCAGGTACTTCTGATGTAGTTCTTATGCAGGGTACTATTACTGCAAAATCTGCAGTAACTCTTGAAGATGTTACTCTTAACTATACTACTTCTGCGAGTGGTTCTACTAGTATGAATACTGTATACCTTCAGATTGGTTCTGCTACATTTACTGCAACTCCTACTGATTCTAGTACTACTACCGGAAGTCTTACTTTCCTTGGTTCTGCTACTGTTTCTGGAACTGCTCCAGTTAAAATGTATGTAAAACTTAAGGATGCTGCTACTGGTACTATTAAGGTTGATTCTCTTGCCATTGGTAAGTTTACTCTTAAAGAGTACACTTCAAATCAAAATACTGTAGGTTCTGCCATCGGTTCTATCGAAGGTATTACTGTAACAGTTGGTGCGTCTACTCTCAATGTAACTCGAACTGATGGTCTTGGTACTACTCAACTCGCTTCTGGTTCTAAGGGTGTTACAGTTCTTGGAGCTCGATTCTCTTCTACACAAGGAAATCCTATTGCTCTTAGTAACCTTTCTGTTACAACTGCAGGTACTGCTAACTCTTACACTGGAGGAAATACTACTCTTACACTCTATGTAGATGGTGTTGCAAAGAGTACAAAATCTCTTACTACTACTTCTGTAAACTTTGACGGATTTAATGCTACGGTTTCTACAACTAAGACTGTAGATATCGTTGTTAAGGCTGACTTCTCAGATGTTACTACTACTGGTACATTTGAAATCGCGACCGTTTCATATAATGCTGTAGATAATCTTACTTCTGTAACGGTAGATGCAGTTTCAATTGCTGGTGCGACATTCAATATCGCAACTGCAGAAGGAGCTCTTGCTGCAACAACTGGAGATTCTCTTATTAATCGATCTCTCTTTACTGCTGGTGCTGCTGATCAGAAAGTTGCTTCATTCAAGGTTACTGCCTCTAATGATGTAATCAAGATTAAAGATATTATTCTTACTGGTATAGGATTGAGTGCTCTTTCTAATGTTCGACTTACAGATTCTGTAGGTACAGTTCTTGGAACTGCTTCAAGCCTTACTAATACAGGAGCTTCATTTGTAAACGTTGATACTGCTGCTGGTTCATCCATTGCTATGGATAAATCTGCAACATACTATGTAGTTGCAAATGTAAACTCTAGTACAAATGCAACTGGAGTTCAAGTAAATGTAATTGCTGATGGTTCTACTATTACTGGTTCTAACGGTGGTCTTGTTGATATGACTGGACTTTCTGGTACTGGTACTATTGTAACTGGAGCTCTTCACGATGTGAATGAGAATACCTTCAAGGTGACTCTCGGTACTCCAACAAGCAAAAACCTTTCTACTGATGCAATGCGATTTACTGTTAATGCATTCGGTAAGAATACTGTAACTCTTTCTGGAGCAACATTCAATAATGTTCTTTCTGGATACACTGGATCTATGGTTCTTACTGTAGTTCGAGCAAGTGATAATGCCCTTGTAGGAACTGGAACAACTGAAACAGGTCTTGTTACCTTCACTGGTAATAATATCGTTGACGTTAATTCTTCCGTTACTTACATCGTTAAGGTTGTAGGTGCATTGGTTGATCAAGCTTCAACTTCTCAAGACTGGTCAGTTTCTCTTACAAATCTTACTACTACAAGTAGTCTTGATGCTGCTAATTACCCTAAGAATACTGATACTTTCCCACTTATCTCTGTTAAATAATCGTTTGATTATCTATCAATTATAAGTAAAAGTTTCTCTATCCCGCAAGGTATAAAGTTCAAAAAATCCCCGTCCGAAAGGATGGGGATTTTTTGTGCCTTCGGTTCAACCCCGGGGTTAACAACTTTTGACTTACGGATGAAAATCTATATTCTAATCTGGAATAGACTTTAACCCCGGGGTTGTATGCCGAGAAGAACTTTTGAGCCAGGATGGTACCATGTATATAATCGGTGATTTGAAAAAATGACCATATTTAAAAATAAATCCGATTTTGAGCGTTTCTATAAGCTTGTTTTAAAGTATCTGAGTTCTGAAAAATATGCTGGGATTAAGATACTGGCGTATTCTTTTCTTCCGAATCATTTTCATTGCGTTGTTTCTACATCAGGAACTGAGATCTCTTCATTTTTCTGAGATATACAGAATGCGTACGGAAAATATTTTAATATAAAGTATGAAAGAAAGGGGCAATTATTCGAGTGACGTTTCCGGGCAAGACTTATTCAGGACGAAGAGTATCTAACCCAATGTTTATCGTATGTAAATTTCAATGCCGTAAAACATAAGCTCGTGGAGGATATAAAGGATTATCCATGGACAAGTTATCATCAGATTATGGATAAGAATTCTGTAAATATACACAAAGATCTTATTCTCGATGAATTGGAGATTTAGAATTTCAACCCCGGGGTTGAAATGATTCTTGCTTCTTCTTGGAGTTCTATTCCGGATATTTCCCGGACTTTCTGTTTCGCGATATCGCGAAGAGCGAGAATGTCTTTATAGCTTCCATTTTCATCGTTCACGAAAAAGTTTGCATGGAGTTCGGATATCTTGACTCCTCAGGTGCGGTATCCTTTGAGTCCGACTTGGTCGATGAGTCGACCAGCAGAATCGCCCACAGGATTTCGGAAGAATGAACCACAGGTGAATCCTCCGGGTTGTTTCCCGGAACGGAAAGTTCTGACATCGGTCGTATCGTCCGAAGCGAGATCAGTTCGAAATACCGCGTCGACGAGGAACCAGTCTGTATTATCTTTTAGAATCGAATGACGGTAGGAAAAGTCGAGTTCATTGCTGGAATCTCTGCAAAATGCGAATTCCGTATTCAAATCTTCCGTTTCCTCGCTCTCCGTACAAGTCGTACGGTTCGCTCCGGTACTCGATTTTCATACGAACTTCATCATTTTTCAGGAGATTCCTGATTTTTGAGAGGATGGAATATTACAGCAGAGATTCTTATTCCCTAATGTTCTATATTCCCCTGTTTCCATATCGAAGATGGTCGCTTCCAGAACCGCATCTTTCGCTTCGAATCCGAAACATCCGGCATTTCCTGCGACAGCACCGCCAACGGTACCAGGAAGTCCGACCCATTTTTCAAATAATGATTTTTCTTTTGCTTTCGAAATCCGTAGTGAAAGAGGGGAAATAAGTTCTCCCCCGGAAACTTTTACCGTATTTTCTCTCCATTCCGTTCATTTCAGATTATTACGTACGATAATTCCCTCGAATGTATCGAAAGCAAAAACCACATTGGTTCCGCTTCCGAGGAATACTATCGGGAGAGATTCTTCTTCCGCTGCTTTCCAGATATCGTGAAGTTTCTCGATATCTGAGTGTTCCCGAAGCTCGAAAAAATACCGCGCAACTGCTGGTGTATGAAATGACGAATATTTCAGAAGGTCTTTGTTTTGTTCGATGTAGGGGAGCATAGAGGGGTATTTTATGTTGCATTTTTTTTCTTATCCCAATACTTTTTCAGAGCATGTCCGGTGTAGGAACGTTTTTCTTTGAGGATATCTCGTGTAACTCCTGAGAAAATAAGTTCTCCACCTTGATCTCAACCCTCCAAACCGATATCGATACAATAATCGGAATTAGCAATAATGTCGAGATTATGTTCTATGACGAGAACCGTATTTCCCTTTTCGACGAGACGGTCGAGAATAAGGAGGAGTTTCTGGACATCGGAGAAATGAAGTCCGGTAGATGGTTCGTCGAGAATATAAATGGTTTTGGAAGTCGAACGCTTCGAAAGATCGAACGCGAGTTTGATACGCTGAGCCTCTCCTCCGGAGAGAGTCGGAGCTGATTGTCCGAGCTCGATATATCCGAGTCCGACATCATTGAGTACTTCGAGTACTCGCTTGATGCGAGGAAATGCCGTAAAAAATTCGAGTCCTTCCTCGACCGTCATTCGAAGGACTTCTGCAATGGTTTTCCCTTTGAATCGAACTTCGAGTGTTTCAGGATTATACCGGCTTCCACGACAGGTCTCACACTCTATATAAACATCTGGAAGGAAGTGCATTTCTATCTTCTTAACCCCACTTCCTTCGCAAGTTTCACATCGCCCACCTTTGGTATTGAAACTAAATCGCCCAATTCCATAGCCTCGTTTCTGTGCTTCAAGCGATGCAGCAAATACTTCACGGACATGTGTAAAGAGTCCCGTATAAGTGGCGATATTTGAGTGAGGGGTTCGACCGATGGGGGACTGATCAATGAGTATCACCTTGTCCAGTTGCTTCGCTCCTTCGATTTTTCGGACTTTTCCTACAGAAACCATATTTCCCGTACTAAGTTCATTGATGAGGTGTGGCGCGAGGATATCCATAACAAGTGAGGATTTTCCAGAACCGGAAACTCCGGTAACGACCGTCAGAACTCCGAGTGGAATATCGACACTTATGTTCTTGAGATTATTCTCGTTTGCTCCTTCTATCTGGATATACCCAATCGGTTTTCGTTTGTTTTTCTCGAGGAGAACTTGTTTTTTTCCCGATAAATAGAGTCCGGTATCGGAAGTTGGGTTGTTTATGATTTCTGCATAGGTTCATTCCGCCATTATCTCTCCTCCGTGTTTTCCGGCCCCGGGTCCGATATCGAGAATATAATCGGACGCTTCCATAATATCTTCATCGTGTTCTACGACGATGACACTATTCCCAACCGCAACGAGCTTCTTGATATTTTCTATGAGCATTCCGTTATCTCGCGGATGGAGTCCAATAGACGGTTCATCGAGAATATAGGTGATTCCTTCTAGCTTCGTTCCGATTTGTGTCGCGAGGCGTATACGTTGAGATTCTCCTCCAGAGATAGTTCCTGCTCGACGAGAAATAGTCATATAATTGAGTCCGACTCCGGAGAGAAACTCCAGACGCTCGACGATATTCTTCATGATACCCTTGGTGATGGTTTTTTCGGAAGCGGAGAGTTTCAGTTCTCGGAAGAATTCAAGTGAGTGGAGAACGGACATACTGGAAAGTTCTCCTATATTTTTCCCGCCGACAAATACATGAAGTGAGGATTGTTTTAATCGGTATCCATTACAAATCTCGCATTCCATCTCGGTTATATATTGGGAAATACGTTTCATAAAAGCATCATTCGCTTCGGTTTCATGATAACGTCGCAAAAGGTTCGTTACGACTCCTTCGTAATGGGTAGAGTACATTTTTCCTTCATTTGCTCCCTCGAAAGTATGATATACTTCGAACATATCGGGACATCCATGAAGGACTATTTCCCGTGCTTTCTTGCTGAGTGTATTATAGGGGACATTCATATTGATTTTGTATTTCTTTGCCGCCGCTCGGAGGATTTCCATATAGTATACATGATTGGTCCACGGAAGTATGGCTCCTTCTTCCAGAGTCAGGTTTCCATTGATGATTTTCTCTTCAAGAAACGCTACTTTTGTTCCGAGTCCATGACAACTTTCACAAGCTCCATAATGGGAATTGAACGAGAAATTGGAAATGGAAAGAGTTTCTTGCGCGGTTCCGCACTGAGGACAAGAAGCTTTTGCAGAGAAGCTTGTTCTTTCTTTGGAATCGATCTGATAAATCTCGAGCATATCTTCCCCGGTCTTGTACGCAAACTCCAGAGAATCCCGGAGACGTTTCTGGAATGATTCCTCATCTTTTACCACGAGCCGGTCGATCACAACCGATACTTGTGCCTTTTTTGGAATAGTTTCTTTTTCCAGATTGTCCGCAACGGAATACACCGTGTCATTGATCTGAAATCGAACAAAACCGCTATCGAGCACGTATCGTTTAATGGATTCGATAGTGGAATCTGTCCCAAAGAATGGAATCGGCGCCATGATATGGATTTTGGTTCCATCGTTCAAATGCTTTACAAAGGAGATAACCTCGGAAATACTGTGCTTTTTAAGTGTAACTTCCGGATGATTCGGACATTTCTGCATTCCGATAGTTGTATAGAGAAGACGATAAAAATCGTAAATCTCGGTAATAGTTCCCACCGTCGAACGTGGATTATTGGAAACTGTTTTCTGATCGATACTGATAGTCGGAGAAAGTCCGCGGATTTCATCCACTTTTGTATCCTCATTAATAGAAGAGATAATCATCCGAGCGTAGGTCGAGAGACTCTCGAGATAACGTCGCTGTCCTTCGGCATAGATAGTATCGAACGCAAGCGAGGATTTTCCAGACCCAGAAACTCCCGTCACGACCACGAGTTTATTCTTCGGGATCTTGACTGAGATATTCTTGAGATTGTGGGTTTTTGCTCCGATAACTTCAATAAAATGGGACATAGAAAAAATAACAAATGAGGAACTAGGAAACTACGAGGAGCGAGTATACACGAAAAGAGACAAAAACGAAAAAGATTTTTGGAGATTTCTCTTGGGTATAAAATTTGCTTTTAGGTTTTAATGGATTATAATCACCCAGTGTACTTTATTTTTAACATTTCTTATTTATGTTTAAAAATCATGTTTTTTCTTTAAAAAATTCGAAGAAGCTCAGAGGTTTTACTCTCGTTGAACTCATTGTTGTTATAAGTATACTTGTAATACTCTGAACAATAGCATTTCTCCAATTTGGAAGTTTTTCTAGTTCGGCACGCGATAGTTCTCGTATATCAAATGTGGCGAATCTTAAAAAATGACTTGATATGTTTCAAATTAAAACAGGAGTTTATCCGATGCCAGAAAATAGCACTACTCTTACAATGTCATGAGGAAATATTGCCTTTCAGTGATTTGCAAAAGATCAGATAGGAGATATAGCAAAAATATCTGCAGGAGGAACATTTGATCCAAGTGATACAAATATGTATACAACTTATGCTGTTACAGCAGATAAAAAGAAGATGCAACTTATGGTATTTCTTGAGGATGGAAGTAGTATTCTTTCTATGCTTGTTGCCTCTGTTTATGCAGATGCTTTTATTGATTATTCCAAAAGATTTTCCTATACTGTAGGTGATAAAATCGGTATACTTCTTGATTCTTGAACATATTCTCCCATTCAAGAGACATTTACTGGTTCTATAGATATTGCGACCACTTCCACAGGATATATAGTACATTTTGATAATAAAACCACAGGAGCTGGTACAGGAACTGTTTTGAAAAATGCTTTTCTCGGAAGTAGTATTATATATAATGAAACAACAAATAAAATTCCGCCACAAAAGTTGGGAGTTTATTATGGATGGCCAAGTTCGCTTAATAACACTACTAATAGTTGGGATCTTGGTAAAGTTGTAGAAGATTTCAATCAGTACGACTCTATCATACTCGGAGCATGACTTGAAAAAACAACTCATGAAGATCATTATAATACCGTTGATATTTTAAATGGGTCTTGAACAGCTGGTTTTAGTTGATATAGAGGAAAGCCCTATGGATATATTACTATGAATCAATCAAAGAGTATTATTACTACATCTATCGATGAATGGCAAAATATGTGAGTGTATGGAATATTCTTCGATGAAACCGGGTACGATTATCTGATAACACAACTATGACTATCTAATAAGATAGCAGCAAGACAATATCAAAATGATATTATTGCTTATGCTCACAGCAAATGATTGAAAGTAATTACGAACGCATGGAATATAGATGATGTTTTCTGAACTGCCTTCTGAGAAGCCTCGATTGTTTTGAATTCCAACGATTCTTATATGCTTGAAAGTTTTGTTTATAATTGGAACAAACCAGCACCTTATTATGATTATGATAATCAGTTGGACAAAAAAACGAAGGCTGTAAATTATAAAAACTCTTTCTGAGTGAAAATGTATTGTGTTTGATTATTACCGAATGCAAGTGATATAACTTCGGACAAGATAGATATGTTCTATAAATTAGCATATCCCGTTTGTGATAGTATACAGATTACGGAAAAGAATTTTTGAGCATCAGATGCTATTATGAATAACTATCTAAAAAACTTCTAATCGACCCAATCTAGAATAAGGATAGTAATAACCAAGTATTTTATTTTCTCGGACGAAAGATTTTTCACAGAAGTTTTATTCGTCCAGAAAACAATCTTCAAAAAATCTTTTTTTGTATCCTCATTAATAGAAGAGATAATCATCCGAGCGTAGGTCGAGAGACTCTCGAGATAACGTCGCTGTCCTTCGGCATAGATAGTATCGAACGCAAGCGAGGATTTTCCAGACCCAGAAACTCCCGTCACGACCACGAGTTTATTCTTCGGGATCTTGACTGAGATATTCTTGAGATTGTGGGTTTTTGCTCCGATAACTTCAATAAAATGGGACATAGAAAAAATAACAAATGAGGAACTAGGAAACTACGAGGAGCGAGTATACACGAAAAGAGACAAAAACGAAAAAGATTTTTGGAGATTTCTCTTGGGTATAAAATTTGCTTTTAGGTTTTAATGGATTATAATCACCCAGTGTACTTTATTTTTAACATTTCTTATTTATGTTTAAAAATCATGTTTTTTCTTTAAAAAATTCGAAGAAGCTCAGAGGTTTTACTCTCGTTGAACTCATTGTTGTTATAAGTATACTTGTAATACTCTGAACAATAGCATTTCTCCAATTTGGAAGTTTTTCTAGTTCGGCACGCGATAGTTCTCGTATATCAAATGTGGCGAATCTTAAAAAATGACTTGATATGTTTCAAATTAAAACAGGAGTTTATCCGATGCCAGAAAATAGCACTACTCTTACAATGTCATGAGGAAATATTGCCTTTCAGTGATTTGCAAAAGATCAGATAGGAGATATAGCAAAAATATCTGCAGGAGGAACATTTGATCCAAGTGATACAAATATGTATACAACTTATGCTGTTACAGCAGATAAAAAGAAGATGCAACTTATGGTATTTCTTGAGGATGGAAGTAGTATTCTTTCTATGCTTGTTGCCTCTGTTTATGCAGATGCTTTTATTGATTATTCCAAAAGATTTTCCTATACTGTAGGTGATAAAATCGGTATACTTCTTGATTCTTGAACATATTCTCCCATTCAAGAGACATTTACTGGTTCTATAGATATTGCGACCACTTCCACAGGATATATAGTACATTTTGATAATAAAACCACAGGAGCTGGTACAGGAACTGTTTTGAAAAATGCTTTTCTCGGAAGTAGTATTATATATAATGAAACAACAAATAAAATTCCGCCACAAAAGTTGGGAGTTTATTATGGATGGCCAAGTTCGCTTAATAACACTACTAATAGTTGGGATCTTGGTAAAGTTGTAGAAGATTTCAATCAGTACGACTCTATCATACTCGGAGCATGACTTGAAAAAACAACTCATGAAGATCATTATAATACCGTTGATATTTTAAATGGGTCTTGAACAGCTGGTTTTAGTTGATATAGAGGAAAGCCCTATGGATATATTACTATGAATCAATCAAAGAGTATTATTACTACATCTATCGATGAATGGCAAAATATGTGAGTGTATGGAATATTCTTCGATGAAACCGGGTACGATTATCTGATAACACAACTATGACTATCTAATAAGATAGCAGCAAGACAATATCAAAATGATATTATTGCTTATGCTCACAGCAAATGATTGAAAGTAATTACGAACGCATGGAATATAGATGATGTTTTCTGAACTGCCTTCTGAGAAGCCTCGATTGTTTTGAATTCCAACGATTCTTATATGCTTGAAAGTTTTGTTTATAATTGGAACAAACCAGCACCTTATTATGATTATGATAATCAGTTGGACAAAAAAACGAAGGCTGTAAATTATAAAAACTCTTTCTGAGTGAAAATGTATTGTGTTTGATTATTACCGAATGCAAGTGATATAACTTCGGACAAGATAGATATGTTCTATAAATTAGCATATCCCGTTTGTGATAGTATACAGATTACGGAAAAGAATTTTTGAGCATCAGATGCTATTATGAATAACTATCTAAAAAACTTCTAATCGACCCAATCTAGAATAAGGATAGTAATAACCAAGTATTTTATTTTCTCGGACGAAAGATTTTTCACAGAAGTTTTATTCGTCCAGAAAACAATCTTCAAAAAATCTTTTGACACGAAGACTCTTTTCTATACAATACCACCACTTTCAATTCAAGAAGCATGACGTTGTCACTTAAAATACAACCTCTCGATGCGAATAGATGTAGAAGTCATATAAAAGTTTAATCTCCATTACTCTAAGGAATCATTCCTTATTTATGTAGATTCATTTCTTTTATCTGTAAGAATATTATAGTTTTAATAACTTTATATTAAGATGGCTGGACTTATCGGGAAAAAGCTTGAAATGACTCGTATCATCAAAGGTGATGCAATGGTCGCAGTAACGCTTATTAAAATCCCAGAAACTAAAGTAGTACAAATCAAAACCATTGATACTGATGGATACGAAGCAATCGTTCTCGAAGCGACTGATGGAAAACTTTCTCATATGAAAGAAGTTCCACTTACTGGAAGTATGGCCGAACTCAAAGTTGGTGACACAGTAAGTCTCGATGTTCTTGATGGTATCGGAATGGTTACCGTTTCTGGAATCTCTAAAGGTAAAGGTTTTGCCGGAGCTATGAAACGTCATAATTTTGCCGGAGGACCTGCAGGACACGGATCTAAATTCCATCGAGCGCTTGGTTCTATCGGATGTCGTAAGCCACGTCGAACAAAACCAGGACAGAAAATGCACGGACACATGGGACTTGATAAGGTTACTCTTAAAAAAATCCAAGTTGAGCTCGTAAATAAGAATATTAATGTTATCGCTCTTCACGGACCAGTTCCAGGAGCTCGTAATTCACTCGTAGTTTTAGATTTCTAATTGTATCTTATTCATGGAAGCAGTTCTCTATACACAAGAAGGAAAAGAAAATGGGAAAATCAGTCTTAAAGACGAACTTTTCGGACGAGAAGTTCAAATGGGACTTATTCAACGACTTCTTCGATTTCAACGCTCTAATGCACGTATCGCTATTGCTCACGCAAAAACTCGTGCAGAAGTAATCGGATCAACTCGAAAACTCTACAAACAAAAAGGAACAGGTAGTGCCCGTGTGGGTGATGCTCGTTCTCCAGTCAGGCGCGGTTGAGGTGCCGCATTCGGTCCTACAAAAGACAGAAATTTCACGCTTCGTATGAACAAGAAAGAACGTCGAGCTGCTCTTTTCTCTCTCCTTTCTGCTAAGGCAGTTGAAAACGGAGTAAAAGTTGTAGAATCGTTCGCAACTGATACACTCAAGACAAAACAAATGATTGACCTCGTTACAAAAATGAATGTAACATCTGGAGTATTCGCTGTTTGTCCTGAAGATATTGGAGCATTCGTTGCGGGTCGAAATATTCCAACCGTAAAATTCATCGGAGTCAATTACTTGAATCCTATGGATCTCCTCAAATACAATAACCTTGTTTTCACAAAAGCATCGATCGAAAAACTCTATTCAATGTACTTGTAATTACCCATAATCTCTTAGCGTATGTCACTTTATACAATCATAAAAAGACCCGTTGTAACAGAAAAGAGTCAACGACTCGAACTCGAAGGAGTTTATACTGTTGTGGTTTCTCCAGAATCTACGAAAGTAGATGTTCGCACTGCATTTGAACGTCTTTACGGAGTTCAAGTAGAGAAAGTGAACATGATTACTACTCGTGAAAAGTTCCGAAATAGTAAACATGGAGTTCAAGTTAAGAGAAAGAGTCGTCTCAAAGCACTCGTTACTCTTAAGAAGGGACAAAGAATCGCTGATCTTCAAAAGGTTACAATTAAAGATTAATTTTATTCACTGCTTTATCATATAGTATGGCAATCAAGAAATTCAAACCAACTACTCCAGGACGCCGACAGATGACTGGATATACATTCGATGAGCTTACAGCTACTGAGCCACACAAGGCTCTTACTTACTTCATCCGAAGTAAGGCAGGTCGTAATAGTGCAGGTCGTATTACTGTTCGTCACCAAGGTGGTGGACACAAGAAACTCTACCGAAAGATAGATTTCTTCTTCACTGACAAACTCAATGTTCCTGCGAAAGTAGAAACTATCGAGTACGATCCGTTCCGAACTGGATATATCGCTCTCGTATGTTATGCAGACGGAGAACGTCGATATGTTCTTGCTCACAAGGATATGAAAGTAGGTGATGCTATCATCACAGCTGATAATGCAAAACCAGTAGATGGAAATCGTCTCGCAATTGGAAATATTCCAACGGGACTCTCTGTTTACAATGTAGAGCTCATAGTTAATACTGGAGCATCCAGTGTTCGTTCTGCTGGAGCATCCGCTATTATCGTTTCTCAGGAAGGTGAATACACTCAAGTGAAACTTCCTTCTGGAGAAATCCGAAGAGTACACAAGAAATGTTACGCAACAATCGGAGTTGTTTCCAATGTTGATCACAATCAGATTGTTATCGGTAAAGCCGGACGTTCTCGTTGGATGGGTATCCGACCAACCGTTCTTGGTATGTCTATGAATGCTGTAGACCATCCACACGGATGAGGAGAAGGACATCAATCACTTGGACAACGAAATGGTCCAAAAACCCCTTGGGGAAAACCAGCTCGTGGAGTGAAGACTCGAAATCGAACGACAACTGATCGATGGGTAGTACGAACTCGTCGAGGAAAACTTCTCGGATAAGCCTACTATTTTTTACACAACACCATTTAACTTCATTTAATCCGTCAACACTATGACACGTAGTCTTAAAAAATGACCTTACATAGACGCTCGACTTGTTCAAAAAGTTGAACGGCTTAATGAGTCAGGAAAGAAAACTGTTATCAAGACATGGTCTCGGGCTTGTACAGTTACTCCAGAGTTCGTTGGGCACACCTTCGGTGTTCACAATGGAAAAGTTCATACTCCCGTTTTCGTTACAGAAGACATGGTAGGTCATAAACTTGGGGAATTCTCATTCACTCGAAAATTTATTGGACATTCTGGAAACAAATAATAGTTATTTTTCATTCAATTTTTCTCTATGAAAGCAATTGCAAATAATATCCGCATATCCGATAAAAAGCTCAATGTTATAGCTAAAATCGTTCGAGGTATGGAGGCAAAAAAAGCACTCGATATCTTGAAGTTTATGCCAAACAAAGGAGGAGCACTTATGTACAAAGTACTTGCATCCGCTGTTGCTAACGCAACACACAACGATATGCAAGAACTTGTAAACCTGTCCATTGGATCGGTAAGTGTTACAAAAGGTATCGTTTACAAACGAGGAAATCCTATTTCTCGTGGACGATCTCATCCGATTTTGAAAAGAACTTCAAATGTACTTCTCGAACTTCGAGTTAAATAATTCTTATTTTCATAATTTGCTTTCGCATTATGGGACACAAAGTTAGCCCTCTCGCATTCCGTATCGGATATATTAAGACTTGGAAAAGTACTGGATACTACAACAAGAAGGATTACGGTAAAAAAATCGCTTCCGATGTAGCACTTCGTATTTTTGTTCAGAAATTTCTTACAGGTATTCCTGTTGGAAATGTCTTCATCAATCACACGACTTCGGAAACAACCATTACCATCTATACTGCCAAAACAGCACTTGTTCTTGGAAAGAATGATGAAAATAAAGAAAAACTTGAACAAGAAATTGCTACTCGTTTTCCTGGTAAGTTCGTTATCGAGGTAAAAGAAGTAAAGAAACCGGAACTTTCCGCAGCACTTGTTGCTGATTCTATCGCTCGTCAGATCGAAAAGAAACTTCCTTACCGTCGTGTAATTAAGAACGCTATTTCCAAAACTATGGAAAAAGGAGGACTTGGAATCAAGGTTATTCTTGGTGGTCGTCTCAATGGTGCGGAAATCGCCCGTGTAGAAACCTATAAAGAAGGAGCTATTCCTCGACAGACTATCCGAGCTGATATCGACTACTCTCTCGAGAGAGCCAATACTATCTACGGAGTAATCGGACTCAAGGTTTGGATCTACAAAGGGGACATCTACAAAAAATAAAAAACAATTGACTTTTTGACAAATTCTCTATACTTATTTACCATATTAACGTATGTTACAGCCGAAGAAAATCAAATATCGGAAATCTCAACGTGGAGTCCTTAAAGGGATTGCAACAAGAGGATCTGAAATTGCTTTCGGAGACTATGCCGTGAAAACGGTAGAGGCAGGATTTCTTACTTCTCGACAAATCGAGGCAGCAAGACGTTCTATCATCCGCTCTCTCAAGAAATGAGGAAAACTTTGGATTCGAATCTTCCCAGATCGTCCGTTTACGAAGCATGCTTTGGAAGCTCCAATGGGATGAGGAAAAGGAAGTCCAGAAATGTACCGAGCTCCTGTAAGACCGGGACGAATACTCTTTGAAATGTCATGAGTATCTCCAGAGGTTGCAAGAGAGGCTTTTCAAGAGGCTTCGTATAAGCTTCCGGTAAAGACGAAGATTCTCGTTTAATTCTCTTTAAAACTCCTTATGAAAAAACAAGTACAAAAAGACATTAAGGCTCTCGAAGCACTTGATGCTGCAGAGCTTGCAAAAGAAATTGCAAAGGCAGAGAAAGAACTTTTCCTTCTCTCTATGAAACACCGGGCAAATGAACTTAAACAATCTCATACTCTCGGACTTCAGAAGAAATACCTTGCAAAACTTCAGATGATGAAAACTCGTATCTAATTACTACATTTTTAACACTCTTTACCAATGAGAACTAAAACAGGTATCGTTACCAGCACAAAAATGGATAAAACCATCGTTGTTACGGTTGACTCTTACAAAACTCATCCAAAATACAAGAAACGCTACAAAGACTCTTCAAAGTTTTATGCTCATGATGAGGCAAATAGCTGTATTCTTGGTCAGACTGTTACTATTGAGGAAACTATTCCTCTCAGTAAGATGAAACGCTGGAAAGTTACTACTGAAGCGTAATAAGATATTTTCTCGGAAATTAAAAACTACACTAATAACTAATAACTATTTAGTATGATACAAGCAGAAAGCAGACTCGTTGTCGTAGATAATACTGGAGCAAAAGAAGTTCTTTGCATCAAGGTTCTTGGTGGTTCAAAAAGACGTTATGCTTCCGTAGGAGACATCATCGTTTGTTCCGTTAAAAAGGCACTTCCACAAGGAGCTACCAAAAAGAAGAGCGTTGTAAAAGCGGTCGTTGTGCGTGTTGCTTTCTCTATTCGTAGAGATGATGGTACGTATGTTCGTTCCGACGATAACGCTTGCGTTATTATCAATGATAGTAACGAACCGAAAGGAACTCGTGTATTTGGTCCTGTATTTCGAGAACTTAAGGCAAAAGGATTTCAGAAAATCATGAGTCTTGCCCCAGAAGTTATTTAAAAATAATTTGAATCGTTACTTTATTTATAATTAGTTTGTATCCTATGAGAATCCGCAGTGGAGATATGGTTCAGGTGATGGCCGGAAAAGACAAGGGAAAGAAAGGTAAAGTCCTTGCAACTCACCAAGCAGACAACCGATTGGTTGTTGAAGGAGTAAATATTGCAACTTGCCATATTAAAAAACAAGGGACAACTCCTGGTCAAATCGTGAAAATCGAAAAACCAATTCAGGCTTCCAATGTTATGATTCTTGATCCTGAAACCGGAAAACCAACTCGTATTGGTATTAAGATGGAAGGTACGAAAAAGGTTCGTGTAGCAAAAAAATCTGGAAAAACTCTCTAGTTCTCATCTCTATTATTTTTCAAAACTATGTCTTTCAAAGAACAGTACAATAAAATTATACTTCCACAAGTACAAAAGACTCTCGGTATCGAGAATCCTATGGAAGTTCCAAAAATTGAGAAAATCGTTCTCAATATGGGTATCGGAAGTTATGTGGCAGCTGGTCACAAAGATTTCTCAAGTCTTAAAACAGATCTTTCTCTTATTGCTGGACAAATGCCTCAGGTTATCAATTCCAAAAAGGCTATTTCCAACTTTAAGCTCAAGATTGGTATGCCAGTTGGTATGACTGTTACTCTTCGAGGAGATCGAATGTTCTTCTTTTTAGAAAAACTTGTTCAGATTATCCTTCCTCGTGTTCGAGATTTCCGTGGTATTTCTGGAAAATCATTTGATGAAAAAGGAAACTTCAACTTCGGTATCAAAGAACATACTATTTTCCCAGAAGTTCCTCAACTCGATGTGGTGAAAACTCATGGTCTTCAGATTACAATTAAATTTAAAGCGAAGGATAAAAAAGATACTCGAGTTCTTCTCGATGCTCTTGGATTTCCATTCACAAAATAATCTCTATTTTTATTATCAATTACTCTCCTACTATGGCAAGAAAGGCTCTAGAAGTGAAATGCAGCAGAGCTCAAGCAAAGGCAATCCGTCTTTTTGAGTCTGGAAAAACTATCAAGTTTTCTACACGACTATATCATCGTTGTGCTATCTGTGGACGATCTCGTGGTTACATGGGAAAGTTCGACATGTGTCGTATTTGTGTACGTGAACGTGCTAATGCTGGTGAACTCATGGGAGTACGCAAATCAAGTTGGTAATCTTTTTTAGATTAACACCTCTACTAACTACAATACTTTTAACTTAATTGTTCCTATGATAAATGATCCAATTGCAGATTTGCTCACGAGAATCCGAAACGGATATCTTGCACGACTTGCCGTTGTAAACGTTCCATATTCTGTTCTCAAGGAAAAAATCATTTCAATCCTCCAGAAGAACGCTTATATAGTATCCTATACCGTAAGCGAAGATAAACGAGAAATCATTGTAAAACTCAATGATGTTCGTAAGACAAAATATCTTCCTTCTTTCCGTCGTATTTCCCGACCAGGACAGAGAATCTATATCAAGTCCGCAGATGTTCGTAAATCACGAAATGGGCTCGGTATTTATATTCTTTCTACTCCAAAAGGTATTATAACTGGGTATGAAGCTCACGTTCTTGGAACTGGAGGCGAACTTCTTTGTGAAGTATATTAATCAACTATTCATTAATCACTATTTTATATGTCTCGAATTTGAAAACTTCCTGTGACACTTCCAACTGGAGTGAGCGTGAAGGTAGATGGTAAAAATGTTACTGTCTCTGGACCAAAAGGAGAACTTAAGCATACTCTTCAGGAGTGTACTTCTCTCGAACAAACAGATAATACTCTTGTAGTATCTATCAAGAATGAAGAAAGTAGCAAAGAAAAAGCTATGTGGGGACTTACACGAGCACTTATTGCCAATATGGTAGTAGGAGTAACTGAAGGATATAAAAAATCTCTTGAAGTTCAGGGGGTTGGTTACAAATTCGAAGTTACTGGACCATCTAAGCTCGTTCTTGCTGTTGGATTCTCTCATAAAGTTGATCTCCCTGCACCAAAAGGAATTACTATCACTGTTGATGAAAAAGAAAAGAATGTTATCCATATTTCTGGAATCGATAAACAACAGGTAGGATACTTCACTGCTCTCGTTCGATCTATCAAGAAGCCTGAACCATATAAAGGGAAAGGTATCCGATATGTTGGAGAACATGTACGTCGAAAAGCTGGTAAAACTGGAGCCAAGAAATAATATAACAGATATAATTCAAAATATTTTCTTTAATTTTTTAGCTAATCACATTCTATGTTAGAAAAGGTTATGAAACGCAAACGACGACAGGTTCGCGTACGTGCTACGATAAGTGGTACTGCTACAAAGCCACGTCTTGCTGTGTTTCGAAGTAATACATCTATCTACGCACAGATGATAGACGATGTTGCCGCAAAAACTCTTTGTTCTGCAAGCGATATAAAAATATCAACCGGTACGAAACAAGAGTGTGCTACGAAAGTAGGTGAAGAACTTGCCAAAAAAGCACTCGCTCTTGGAATCACTACTTGTGTATTTGATCGTGGAGGTTTCCTCTATGCTGGTCGAGTTAAGAAACTCGCTGAAGGAGCACGAACCGGAGGACTTCAATTTTAATTATTCATTTTTTCCATTTATATGGTTGATACTACTAATACTACTGCACCCACTACTCCAGTAAAATCTCAGAGAGACGATCGTCGTCCTCAGGGTGATAAACGTGGAGGAGGATTCAAGGATGTTGAAAAAGAATTCCAAGAAGAACTTCTCGGAGTAGATCGAGTTACTCGTGTAACTGCCGGAGGTCGTCAACTTCGTTTCCGAGCCTCTGTGGTTATCGGTAATGGAAAAGGAACTGTCGGTTTCGGTATGGGAAAAGCCGGAGAAGTAGTAATCGCTATTGAAAAAGCTGTTCGTGATGCTAAGAAGAATCTTCTTACTTTCAATATCATTGACGGAACTATCGCTCATGATTTAACTGCTCATTTCAAAGCAGCGAACATTTTCATTCACCCTGCTTCAAAAGGGACTGGGCTTATCGCCGGAGGTTCTGCTCGTAAAGTTTTCGCGGTTGCTGGAATCAAGGATATTCTCGCAAAACAACGAGGAACAAACAATCCGATTACCAATGCTCGTGTTACAATAAAAGCACTCGCTTCTCTTAAAAAAGCACCAAAGGTAGTTGCAAAAGTTGCTCCAGTTGCGACTGTTGAACCAACAGTAGTGGTAGAAGCACCAAAGGTAGTTGCTGCAAAAGCTCCTGCTGCAAAAACTGCTCCAAAGACAGCAGCAAAAAAGCCAGCAGCAAAAAAAGCTCCTGCAACTCCTAAAGCTAAAAAAGCAGAATAATTTTCTTTGCTCATAACTTCAATCATTAACTCACATTTATTATGCTCTCTCACAATACTATAGAGTCCGCTCCAAATTCTCGTACACCACGCATGCGTGTAGGTCGAGGAGTTGGTTCTGGAAAAGGAGGAACTTCTGGTCGTGGAAACGGTGGACAGAACTCTCGAACTGGACGAGGAAAATTCAATGCAGCATTTGAAGGGGGACAAACTCCACTCTTTAGACGTCTTCCAAAGAAACGAGGATTCACCGCTTACGCTCCAAACGTATTCTCTGTTCTTAATGTTTCCTCTCTTGAGAAACTCGCTCAGGAAGGAGTTACGACTATCGATAGCGAGGTTCTTGCTCAAAAAGGACTTATCCCAAATATCGGAGCTCTCATCAAACTTCTTGGAAACGGAGAAATTACTGCAAAAGTAACGGTTCGTATTCATAAAGCTTCCGCTCAAGCTCAGGAAAAAGTAACGAAAGCTGGAGGAACTGTGGAACTTCTTTAATATCATTCATTTAAAATTTCCCCCGCTCTTTCCGAGAAGGGGATTTTTTATGTCCGCTTTTCTGGTAATAAACTTGACTAAACCATACTTTTTCATACAATCCGAGCGTTAAATACACCCTTTTATCTCTATCGTTTTTTCCTATGATTCTCAAGAATGTTTCCCGTATATGGAAGTCATCAGACGTAAAGAAGAAAATCCTCGTTACATTCGGTATCGTTATCCTCTATAAATTCCTTTCTGTTATACCAGTTCCTGGAGTAAATACCGCAGCTCTTCTTTCTATCAAGGATTTTCTCGCTGCGAATCAAGGACTCGCGTTTTTTAGTTCTCTTATGGGTGGAGGACTCGAGAATTTCTCTATCGTTCTTATGGGACTTGCTCCATATATCAATGCAGTTATTATTATGCAACTTCTTGCGGTTATTGTTCCACAATTGGAAGCTATGAAGAAAGAAGGAGAACAAGGACAGAAGAAAATCAATAACTACACTCGTTGGGCAACTGTTCCTCTTGCATTCGCACAAAGTTACGGAATGATTATCCTTCTCAATACCCTTATAGGTGGCGGTGGAAAGATTATGGATGTGAGCAATTTTTGGGGGGTAGTTCTTCCTGCTATGCTTTTCATTACCGCAGGAACACTTTTCCTTATGTGGCTCGGAGAAGTTATTAATGAATCGGGAATCGGAAACGGAGCTTCTATGATAATATTTGCCGGAGTTCTTGCCGGAGTTCCTTCTCATATCATGCAATACATTTCCGTAGGAAACTATCCGCTTCTTGCAATACTTACGGTTATGACTCTCGGAGTTATTTACATTATCATCAAGTTTACGGAAGGATTCAGAAAGATTCCACTTATCTATACTCGAACAGGACGAGATGAGAAATCATATTTCCCAATCCGTGTAAATCAAGCCGGGATGATACCTATCATCTTCGCAGTTTCCATTGTAACTTTCCCAGCACTTATTGGACAAGTTCTCTCCAATCGTGGAGCTGGAACATCTGCTCAAATCGGACAATTCCTCCTTGAATATTTTTCTATGAATAATCCAAGTTGTCTCTATATCGGAGTATATTTCCTCTTGGTTCTCGGATTCTCATTCTTCTATGTTTCTATCGTATTTAATACAGATGAAGTAGCTGAAAGTATTCAGAAGCGTGGTGGGTATATCCCAGGGGTTCGTCCAGGACGAGAGACTGCAGAATATCTTGAAAAAACGTCTCTTCACCTCAATCTTTACGGAGGTTCATTCCTTGCATTCATTGCGGTATTCCCATACCTTATGTCAAAGCTTAATGGGGTCGTTCAGATTCTTGATACATCAGGAGCTGGAGGACAGATTGATTTTATTATCTCTGGAGCTGGACTTATCATCGTTGTTGGAGTTGTTCTCGAACTTATACGAAGAGTAGATACGGAACTCAAGAGCTACGATTATAAAAAGTTTTTTTAAATAACTACGGAGACTATCCGGCTCATCCGTGAGTCGGATTTTTCTTTTCTTGAATATTATTAGATGTTAATCTAACCATTTCTATGAAAGCTTTCATATTCGATACTGAAACCACGGGACTCACGGTTCGTAATGGAAACCTCGACGAACAGCCATATATCGTGCAATTCGCGGGAATCCTTGGAGAAGTAGATAGTATGAACGGTTTTACGGAACTTGATCGCGTTGATATCATGGTGAAGCCGCGTATCGCGATTCCTTTCGCAGCATCACAGGTTCACGGCATCTACGATCGTGATGTGGAAAATGCTCCGTATGTCGAGGAAGTGATGGACAAGATTCTCCGGTATCTCAATACCACCGATATCGTTGTCGGACATAATATCGAATACGATGAGGAAGTAATCCGTTCCGAGCTCAAACGACTCGGGCGAGATGGGGATTATCAGCCTATCAAACGAATCTGTACTATGCGAGGCTCGACCGATTACTGCAAGCTTCAAGGTCGAGGATTTGCTTTCAAACCACCGAAACTTTCGGAACTCTACAAGCACCTCTTCGGAGAATGGTTCGAAGGAGCCCACAACGCGATGGTCGATGTGGAAGCGACGACCCGAGCATTCGGAGAACTCGTGAAACGCGGAGCGATAGAACTCGAAGAGACGAAAGTGATGCGACTGTTTTAAGAGTCTTTCCTAAAATACGAACTTCGAGTTCAAATCCGCGATACTTATTCGGAGTACCCCTTTAAGTACATCTCATTCCGTTTCTCGATTTTTGCTCGAATTTTATTATTTTATAAAAAGACTGTAATTTCTTGATTTCCTAATTATTTTTCAATAAATAAACTATTTATGGCATACGAATTTTATGAAATTCTCGAAGTCTCTCGCGATGTCAGCGCCGAGGAACTCAAGCGTGCCTATCGCAAGAAGGCGATGGAAGTACATCCTGACCGACACGGCGGGGACAAAGAAAAAGAAACTCTTTTCAAAGAGGTTAATGAAGCCTATGCGACTTTGAGTGACCCACAGAAACGAGCTCATTACGACCGATTCGGGACGACTGATATGGGCGGAGGGTTTGGTGGTGGACAGGGCGGATTCCATACAGATATGGATTTTTCGGATATTTTCGAGTCTTTTTTCGGTGGAGGTTTCCAGGGTGGCGGAGCACGCCGAAGAACGAGCGGAGTAGAAGGCGAAGATATCGAAATCCGAGTCAAGCTCGATTTTTCGGAGGCTCTTTCAGGTCTCAAAAAAACCGTATCCTATAGTCGAAAGGTAGTTTGTACCGAATGTAGTGGAACCGGGGCAAAAAAAGGAACTGAGCCGAAAGAATGTAGTCAATGTCGCTGAGCTGGACAGGTTCGTCGAAGAACCCAAACTATTTTCGGAGTTATGGAACAGACCGGAATTTGTGATATGTGTCACGGAACTGGTAAAATCATTGCAGATAAATGTACGAAATGTCACGGAGAACGACGTGAGACACAGAAGATCGAGAAAGAAATCGATATTCCTGCAGGAATCGATGACGGAATGACTATCAAAGTTCGCGGAGAGGGAAATGATGGAATTGGTTCAAAAGCCGGAGATTTGTATATAACTTTCAATATTCCCAACAGTATCGATGGACTGACGAGAGAAGATACGAACCTTTTCTATACGACTGAAATCGATCCAGTCGAGGCAGTTCTCGGAATCAAGAAGACTTTGAAGCTTCCAGTCCTCGGAGAGCGAGTTCTCGAAATAAAATCCGGAACTCAGCATGGCGAAGTTCTCAAGTTCAAAGGAGATGGTATGAAACATATATCCAAAGACCAGAAAGGCGACCTGTTTATCACCGTGAATATAAAAATTCCGACGCATCCGAGCAAGAAGGAACGGGAATTCTACCACGAGATAGCCCGGGAAAAGAAAATAGAGGTTGCAGATGACGGATTTTTGAATAAAATCTTCTAAGAAAATATGGAAAAACAAATAATTGTCATTCTGAAATAAATTCGGGATGACAGTTAATAACAATTTAAAACTATACCTATGGCTTCCTATAACGATCTCGTCAATATCCCGACTTTTGAAAAAAGAAAAGAGGAATTCCTCCAGGAACGAGGGGAGGTGACTTTCTATTGTCGTGATTGTCAGAAAAATGTGGAAGCAATACGACTCAATCCGAACAAATATCTCTATGAATGTCCTCTCTGTAAAGGGAAAAACATCTCCATCGGAACTGAGAGCTCCGTAAAGGAAGTCTACAGTCGAAAAAGATAAGATTTCCATTTGCTTTTTACCACCTTTTCTCTATAATCACCGCGATTTTAACCGTTTTTTTGATACATGGCTGAGACTGAAATTTCCACTACGACTTCCGAGGTTCACATCGGACCGCATATTCCGACTCTCAAAGGAGAGCCGGTTTTTGGCTTTGTTACGACAACACTTCTTTCTATGTGGATATTCATGGTAGTACTTTTCACTCTTGTCTTTTTTGTAAATCGTTCCGTTCGATTGAATAAATTCGGACGACTTCGGCTTCTTTTTCAGGAACTTATACGATTTATGCGTTCTGGATTCAATTCTGTTCTCGACAATGAGGAGTTTGCCAAAAAGAACTTCTTTATCATCGCAACCGTTGCGATATTTATCATTTTCGCGAATATTTTCGGGCTTCTTCTAGAAGTTATCGGAGCATTTGTACCCGGAGTTATCCATTATTTTCGTCCGATTACTTCCGATCTTTCGACCACACTTGTTCTTGCACTCTTCACTATCGGACTTGCTCAGATATATCATACTCGAACAAAAGGAGTTTTTAAACATTTCAGCGGATATCTCTGTAATTTTACTGGACCGCATATCGGTGCGAAGTTCGGAAATATGCTCTTCGGATGGCTTCATATCATCTCGGAACTTTCCCGTATTCTCTCGCTCTCGTTCCGACTTTTCGGAAATATCTTCGCTGGTATTATCCTTATCTCCGTTATCACATTTCTGAGTTCTGAATTCTTGACGCTTCCGATTTTCGGACCGATTCCGTTTTTTCTCTATGAGATTTTCGTTGCTCTATTCCAAGGATTCATTTTTACATTATTGATGTTGGTATACTTCAAGGAATCACAAGAGGTTCACTATTAAGGAATCTTTGAAAAGTTCGACATTTGCATTCAAGTTTTACGTTTCCTCGTTCTCTGTACTAACTCGTACAGCTCACTTCGGTACGCAACTTTCATACAAATCTCTTCCTTTTGAAAGATTCCAGGAAGTTTTGGAATCTAATCCCTGTCTTTTAAAAAGAAGCCAGAGATTAGAAGCTAACAGCTTTTAATTTAACCTATTTATCAATTAAATTTTTTCTTATGGAATCACATGCACTTGCTATGGCACTCGTAATTGGACTCGGGCTTATCGGAGCTGGTATTGGTCTTGGACTCGTTGGAGCCGGAGCTATGGAAGCAATCGGACGAAATCCGAACGCAAAGAAATCCCTTATTATTGAAATGTTCCTTTTTCTTGGAGTTATCGAGGCACTGGCGATATTCGGTATTGCGATGGCATTCGTAATCAAATAGTGGGATTTTATGAAATAATGGGAAATTTCTTCGTTAAATCTCCGCGCCTCGTTCATCGTACTTTATCAGTACGCCTCACTATGGTGCTCGATTTTCCTCGAACTTTCCTCATTCTTTCATAAAATCTGAGTCCATCTAACTTTACAGACTTTTATAAACTTTAGAACTCAATTCTCATGGATCAACTCGTACAATTCGTCGATTGGAAAGTAATGCTCGTGCAAGTCGTAAACTTCGCGATCATATTTTACGTACTCACGAAATTCGTTTTCAAACCTCTCATCGCTTTTCTTGATGCGGAAGATGCAAAACGGGCAAAAATAGACTCAATTGCGAGCGATATCGAAGCGGAGAAACTCGAAGCGGATAAGATGGCTCGCGAGGTGCTCGACCATGCTCGTCGAGAAGCAATTGCTATCAAGGCTCAAGCGGAAGTTCTTGCGAAAAAAGAAGCATTCCTTATGATTTCCCGTGCAAACGATGAAATCACTTCGATGAAGACGAAAGCGGAGCTTGATCTCGCGAATGAGCGAAAGCAAATGGAAGGTGCGATGAAGGATCGAATCCTCACAATCGCTCTTTCTCTCAATGAGAAACTCTTCGGAAAGAAAGAAGCAAACGCTGATTTTATCAAACAAGCGATGAAGGAATAAAAGATTGTCATTGCTTAAATAATCATTTTCAACTATGGACATCTCTACTTACTCCAAATCCGAGCTCACAACCCTTTTGAAGGGTTTGAAATCGTACCGTGCTCTTGAAAAGTTCGTAGGCAAACGTGGTCGTGCTATTTTTGCACGGGAACGTTCGGGTACGAAACTCTATCGAGTGGAGTATTTTGGGGGAGAGAATCGAAGTATTCTCGAGCCGATAGCTATCGCGGCATATGCTCGCCACTTCGGAGAGACGATTGATTCGAAATCCATCGAATGGAAACAGAATGATACAATCCGGGGAGGAATTCGAATCTTCTCGGGAGATGATATGATGGATATATCGTTCCAGGAAGTGGAGAATCGGTTGAAAAGATAATTTTTCGGAGTATTTAAATAATAATCAACAACTACTAACTAATAATTTTTTCCTATGTCTACAGAACTCATCGACTCTCTTATCCGTGAAATCGAAGCGAAAATCGATTCGACTGACCTGTCGCCTGAACGGGTGAATTCCGGTGTTGTTATCTCTCTTGGGGACGGTATCGCGAAAGTCGTAGGACTTCGTGAAATCGCCTACAACGAAGTTGTCGAATTCGAATCGGGAGCTCGTGGAGTTGCTATGAACCTCGAGGAGAATTTCGTCGGAGTAGTAGTACTCTCCGGGGTAGACACTATCAAGGAAGGAATGATTGCCAAAACAACAGGGCGTACTCTCGAAGTTCCCGTTGGAAATGGTCTCCTTGGTCGTGTTATCGATCCACTCGGAAACCCACTCGATGGACTTGGTCCGATTGTCTCGACGGAGTTCTACCCAACCGAGCGTGTTGCAACCGGAGTTATGAGTCGAAAAGGGGTTCATGAACCGATGGCGACCGGTATTAAGGCGATCGATGCACTCGTGCCAGTGGGACGAGGACAACGAGAACTTATCATCGGAGATCGACAGACTGGGAAGACGCAGATCGCAATCGATACCATTCTCAATCAGAAGGGACAAGATGTGAAATGTATCTACGTCGCTATCGGACAGAAAGATTCGAAGGTCGTGGCGATTGCTGAAGAACTCCGAAAAGCGGGTGCTATGGAATATACAACCATTGTTACTGCTGGAGCTTCGAGTCCTGCTGCGATGCAATGGCTCGCTCCGTATTCTGGTTGTGCGGTTGGTGAATATTTTATGCTCAATGGACAACATGCACTTATCATCTACGATGATCTGACAAAACATGCGAATGCCTACCGTGAAATGGCGCTCCTCCTTCGACGTCCACCAGGACGAGAAGCGTATCCTGGAGATGTATTTTACCTCCACTCTCGTCTTCTAGAACGTTCCGCGAAACTCAATGATGCTCTCGGAGCTGGTTCTATGACCGCACTTCCTATCATCGAAACTCAAGGAGGTGACGTATCTGCGTACGTTCCGACGAACGTTATCTCCATCACCGATGGACAGATATTCCTTGAGTCTAATCTCTTTAATGCTGGTATCAAACCAGCGATTAACGTGGGACTTTCCGTTTCTCGTGTCGGAGGATCTGCTCAGACGAAGGCGATGAAACGTGTTGCAGGAACTCTCAAACTCTCGCTCGCTCAGTACCGTGAACTGGAAGCATTCTCTCAATTCGCTTCTGATCTCGATGAAGATACACGAAATGCTCTTGAACGAGGAAAACGTATGGTAGAAATCCTCAAGCAGGATGTCTATTCTCCAGTTCCATTCCAGAAACAGACGTGTATTATCTATGCAGGAACCAACGGATATCTTGATGGTGTTGCGGTTTCTGATATCAAGAAATTTGAAAAAGATCTTTACGCTCAGTTGGAAGAAGAAGGAACTATCCTTAAGACTATCGTTGAAACAAAAGATTTGAATGATGAAACAAAAGCAAAATTGAATGAAAAGTTGGTGGAATTAAAGAAAATGTATTAAACTTGTAATCTCCATTTTATGGCTTCCGGAAAAGAAATCAAGGCTCGAATCAAGTCTGTTACGAACACGAAGAAAATTACTCGTGCGATGGAACTTATTTCGACAGTGAAAATGAAAAAAGCTCAGGAATGAGTTCTTTCCAGTCGTCCTTTTGCGATTGCTTCTCTTCGGATATTTGCAAATGTGAGTGAATCCCTTCAGGATATTCCATCTATCGGAGGTCACACACATACGACTAAACAGGAACTTCAGGTCGTGATTTCATCCAATAAAGGACTCTGCGGTGGGTACAATGTAAATACTTTTAAGAAAGTTGCACAATATAAGAAAGATCATCAAGATATAACTATCGACTATATTACCATTGGTAAAAAAGCTCGAGAATTCATTCTCCGAACAGGAGGAAATCTCGTTGCGGACTTCTCGGATGTTATGAAAGATACGATTGAAATCCAGGATGTAAAACCGGTGAGTTCTATGCTTCGTGAACTTTTTACCAAGCAAGCATTTGAGAAACTTAATTATGATGCAATCAAAGTTGTGCATAGTTATTATATCTCTGCCATCAACCAAAAAGCTATCGTAAAACAATTTCTTCCACTTTCTCGTGCTGATATCGTCGAGTTTTTGAATGAAGTAGTTGGACAAGATACAAGTACTCTTTCTGAACCACAGAAATATACTATCGAACCAGATACGGAAACCATCGTAAATGAAGTTATTCCGATGATTCTCAGTATGCTTCTTTATGAGATACTCCTTGAATCCAAAGCATCAGAACATTCGTCTCGTATGGTTGCTATGAAAAATGCGAAAGATAGTGCGACCAAAAAAGTTTCCGCACTTACTCTCAGTTATAACAAGGCTCGTCAGGCAAGTATTACCAAGGAAGTTTCGGAAATCGTTTCCGGAGTGGAGAGTATGAAGGAATAAAAAAACGTCATTCCCGTGAAGACGGGAATCTTTTATTAAAATAATCTTTATACTTTTGTAGCCAAAAGTACCAAAAGCTTTCAAGGGGAAAAAACTCGTCGGGTGGCAATAGATAAACTGTTTATCGTCACTCTCAGGCAGTTTTCCCCCTGAAAACCCTATTTTTAGAAATCATCATTTTTTCGAGTTCTAGTACCTAAGTCTTTCTTAATGAAACTTCTCATTTACACTGACGGTTGAGCGCGCTTCAATCCGGGTCCTGCGGGAATCGGGGTTTTTATTGCGGATGAAAATGGAAAGCCGTTGGAACGGCGACACAAATACCTGGGGATTGCGACCAATAATCAGGCGGAATACCAATGAGCGCTTCATGGGATCCGTCGCGGAATCGAGCTCGGAGCGACTGAGATAGAGCTCCGAATGGACTCCAATCTCGTCATCGAACAACTCTCCGGAAATTTTAAGATCAAAAATCCGGAGTTGAAAATCATTTTTTCTGAAATTCAGGAGCTCCTCAGAAATTGGACGGGGAAAATACAGTACATTCACATCCGCCGAGAACTTAATAAGGAAGCGGATAGACTTTCAAATGTAGCAATGGATGAAGGAACAAAATAAAGGAGCATCATAAGGATGCTCCTTTTTAATTCTACTCTTCGGGTTAAATCCCCGGGCTTCAGCCCGTAATAATCTATCGTTTTCCACCGTACTCGTAGGGCAGATTGGCGTAAAACCCCTGATTTCTGGACAAACGAAGCGTGAGCGAAGTGTATCCGGAAATGAGCGAGCGAATGCGAAGCGAGGCTTTAGCCCAGGGATATCGCCGGTCTGGGTGAGGAAAACTCCTTTAGTTTTCTTCCACCGCTTTTTTACCGATGGGGACATCTTTGACATGCATTTGGACAGATGATTTTCCCGCCTTTGCCATGAATGATGGTTACAGAACTTCCGGCATAATAGAAAATAGTGTGTGGCTAAAATAAGGAGTATTTGGTATTGTAAAGCCAAATACTCCTTTACTTTTACAAGAGTGAATAAAAGTTACAAGAAAAGATGTAAGAAATGTTCAGGTTGTTG
>Ga0210034_1000693_pt1 | contig 34398 bp, 23 predicted proteins | sample CryGeymeta201505_FD_185466 | JGI IMG/M metagenome (GOLD analysis project Ga0210034, IMG submission 185466) | Groundwater microbial communities from Crystal Geyser aquifers in Utah, USA - Crystal Geyser metaG 2015-05 (SPAdes) (version 2) | ecosystem: Environmental > Aquatic > Deep subsurface >... | reverse complement strand
AAAGACAAGCAATTACAAATCCAAAGAAAACAGTAGCTTCTGTAAAACGTTTCATGGGACGTATGTTCGCTGAGGTAAACTCAGAAATGAAACACATTTCTTATGATGTTGTGAAAGACAATGACGGAACAGCTCGTGTAAAAATCGACGATCGTAACTACGCGCCACAAGAAATTTCAGCAATGGTTCTTCAAAAAATGAAACAAACTGCTGAAGAATATCTTGGTGAGGCGGTAACTGAAGCAGTTATCACTGTTCCCGCTTATTTTAACGATGCGCAACGAAAAGCAACTCAAGAAGCTGGTGCAATTGCAGGTTTAACGGTAAAACGTATCATCAACGAGCCAACTGCTGCGGCATTAGCTTATGGTCTTGATAAAAAAGACAAATTACAAACTATTGCGGTTTATGATCTTGGTGGTGGTACTTTCGATATTTCTGTTCTTGAATTAGGCGACGGTGTATTCGAAGTAAAATCTACAAATGGTGATACTCACCTTGGTGGAGACGACTTTGATGCTAAAATCATCGATTATTTAGCGGCAGAATTCTTGAAATCAGATGGGGTTGATCTTCGCAAAGATGCAATGGCAATGCAACGTTTAAAAGACGCTGCTGAGAAAGCAAAAATCGAGCTATCATCAAGTTCAAAAACTAACGTAAATCTTCCTTTTATTACTGCTGACGCTTCAGGTCCAAAACACTTAAATATCGACATTACTCGTGCGAAATTTGAGCAAATCATTGATGATTTAGTTCAACGTTCTTTAGAACCTGTTCGTAAAGCTGTTAAAGATGCGAAATTAGAAGTTTCACAAATTGACCAAGTTATTTTGGTTGGTGGTTCAACTCGTATTCCTAAAATTCAGGAAATCGTTAAAACTTTCTTTGGTAAAGAGCCTAGTAAAGGTGTTAACCCTGATGAAGTAGTTGCTATTGGTGCTGCTATTCAAGGTGGTGTATTAGCAGGTGATGTTAAAGATGTGGTTTTATTAGACGTAACTCCATTGTCTTTAGGTATTGAAGTATTAGGTGGCGTTATGAATAAATTGATCGACGCAAATACTACAATTCCAACAAGCAAATCAGAAACCTATTCTACCGCTGCTGATAACCAAACTTCAGTTGAAATTCACATCTTACAAGGTGAACGCGCTCGTGCAGGTGATAACAAAACATTAGGTCGTTTCCACTTAGACGGAATTCCTTCTGCACCTCGTGGCGTACCACAAATTGAAGTTACTTTTGATATTGATGCCAACGGTGTTATCAACGTTAGAGCAAAAGACAAAGGAACGAATAAAGAGCAAAAAATTCGTATTGAATCTTCATCTGGCTTATCTGATGATGAGATCCAAAGAATGAAACAAGCTGCTAAAGATCACGAGAACGAAGACAAAGAAATTCGTGAACGTGTTGAAACCTTGAACAAAGCTGATGCCTTAATTTTCTCTACTAAAAAACAAGTAGAAGAATACAAAGACAAAATCAGCGAGGGCAACAGAACTAGAATTCAAGAGGCTCTTGAGGTACTTGAAAGTGCCCACAAAGAGGAAAGAATAGCAGATATTCAGCCTGCAATGGACAAATTGAATGAAGCTTGGTCTGCTGCATCTACAGAAATGTATGCAAATGCAGGTGCTGAAGGTGCCGGAGCTCCTGGAGCCGGTGCTGCTCAAGATGATACTCAATCATCTGATGATAACGGCGCAGTTGATGCCGATTTCGAAGTAGTTGATGGCGATAAGAAATAATTGCTAAAAATCAATTCATTGATTTGATGAGCCGCTTCAATAATGGAGCGGCTTTTTTTTGTGGAATAAATCATTAGAATAACACATTTATCATGCAAAAGAGTACTCCTATAGAATTTGTATTCAAAGTTGAATTCATTTTAATTCTGTTTTAGACAAATCAAAAAGAATAATCATGAACGTACACTACATTTCAGATCAATCTGGGAATAAAACAGCTGCTGTAATTCCGATTCAGGATTGGAATGAACTTCAACTTAAGTTAGAGGCACTTGATTTAGATGAAAATGGCAACATTCCGGAATGGCATAAAGATGTATTAAATGAACGGATAGCCTATTACAACGAAAATCCGAATTCATGTCTAGATGCTTTTTCTACCTTAGAAGAAATTGAAAAAGAATTGTGAGTTACATCGTTAAGCTATTACCTTTATCAAAAATGAGTCCACTCCGAAAAGTCGATTCTGTAGGTTTACACCCTACTAAATTCTCCGAATTCGACGAATAGTTTGCTAAAAACTACTTTTCGGAGTACGCTCATCTATAAAACAATTAAAACTCATTTTATCTTCAAAAAGTCGATTTGTTTTAGCGCAAAACCAGCCGTTTTCTTTTCTAATTAGAGGAGTTTTTAAAATTGGATGAACAAAATGATTCATAATTAATCTGCATAATTTGGGTTAAATAACTGACAAAAATCACAATCAATCCATTTACCATGTTTTTTGAATGCACGTTTTTCATGATAGTGAAATTGGAATTCTAAAGCTAAAATTAATCTTTTAGATGCTTGGTTATCAAAATGATGACCTACCATTAATTTATTAAGGTTTAATTGGGTAAAACAGAACTCCAAAACAGCAAAACCAGATTCTTTCATAATTCCTTGTCCCTGAAATTCTGGAGCGCACCAATAGGCCAATTCGGCTTTATCATAAATTAAACTACGATGAGTTCGTTTAATCGCAATGAGTCCAAAAAGTCCACAAACTTGATTTTCTTGGCGAATTACCCAATTTATAGCTGATCCTAATTCAAATTGGTTTTCCAGATTTTTGCAGAAGTTTTGAGTTTGTTCTATAGATGTGTGCGCATCCCATGACATCAATTTGGGGATTTCCGGATTGGATAAATGAGGAAAAAGACTTTCTGCATCTGTTTGTGTTACAGGTGTAAGGGTAAGTCTATCAGTTTGAAGAATGAAATTGGTCATAATTTGATAGTATTCTTGAATTTCGTTATTGATGCGAGATTCTTAGTATTTCAATTTGGAATTAGAGTGCATTCGATACTTCGAATGGGAATTTTTACATTCTCCGGGATCTTAACCTTTAAGCTTTCGGGACAGGACGACAAGTGTTAGATTAGTTGATTTTATGTAAAAAATAAGCTGCATGTTGTTCGTCGAAAAAAAAAATACCAAGGCTGAGATTCTGGGTCAAGCCCGGAATGACAAAGCGTATCAGTTTCATTCATTCTTTTATGATGTAAGCCGTTGGCATCCAATTAAATGGAAACGTTCTTATTTTCGCATTAGGTAAAAATTCTTTTACCGCTTTAGTTTCACCTGGTGCTACATCAAAATTAAACTGATTGAAAATAATTTGACCACCTGGCGTTAATCTTTCCCGAAAATAAGGTAAAGCCGTTTTCACAACTTGATACATTCCGGCATCAAAAAAGACTAATTTGAATTGTAAATGCGGATATTTTCCAAAAAAAGCATCCAATTCTTTGGTCACATCAATTTTATGAATAAAGGTTGAATGCTCGAGTTGTTGAGCTTTTATCAAGCTCATCAGTTGTTCATATTCAGCCATATAACCGTGGGTTTCTATCATTGATTCATTTTCATCGGGCTCATTTCCCTTGAACCAATCGAAACCATGAACTTGAGTAAAACTCTGATTTTCAAAAATTTCTACTAATTTTGAAAAGAAAAGTAGTGATGCGCCTTTATAAACGCCGATTTCAGCAATGTGTCCTGAAACTCCTAAGGTCGATTTGTAGGATTCGTACAAAGCCAAAAAGCGTGATAAAGTCATGTGGCCAGTAAAAGCTGGAAATTGATGAATAAACTCATCAATAGAATAACCTAAACTTTTTATGGTTTCAAGACCTTTGTAATACGACTCTTTTTTATGTGCAAATTTGTTCGATTCTAGATTTCCAGGAGTATAACCGTGTGCCATAGTTTTACTTTTTATTATTTCATGATGTTATTTAAGGAAGCTTCAGCGTAGCCAAAACCATCTTTTCAAAGTGATTTCCGTTGTAAAAAAGTAGGAGTTTTTTATTGTGTTCAATCACGCATGGATAAGCGGTCATTTTGGAATCCCAGTCATCTTCAGAAGTCGAGATTCCGCTTTTTTCGTCTATTCGTTGCCAATCAAAACCGTTTTATGATTCCGCATAACCCATTTTGTAGGTGTTTTTTCCATCACGAAAATCTTCACTTACACGGTAACAATACCATAAATGAAACTGGTTTTCTGCTGATTGATACAAACTTGCTTTTGTAATGGCTTCATCCAGATGCTGTTGTGCAATCGCAATTTTTCCTGTCTGATTCCATTTCAATCCATCTGTAGAAGTTGCGATTTTTAAGTCGTAAATGTGTTCTTTTTTGCCTTTAATCTCTAGCCAATCAATGCCTGAGCAATAAACCATCAACCATTTTTTTTCGCTGATTTTCAGAACCGTTGGTGATGTTGCCGAGTATAGTTCGTTTTTATTTCGATTTAAAATCGGACATAAACTATACTTTTTGAACGTAAAACCATCATCTTTACTAATAGCTAAACCTATGTAATTATTGTAAGGACCGCCCACACTTTGCTGCCAACCAGAATAGTATAAATAGATTTTCCCATTTTCATGATGTATGCTGCTTGGCATAATTCCGTGTTCATCAAATAAACCTGGTTTTCCAAGTTCTAAAATGGTTTATCGTGAATGTAACGAATTTTTTTCGGGTCGGATTTGTCCACATCAACAAAAGAAGTTAAACTTAAACCTTGATACGGACGTGTAGCAAAATAAATACGAAATCAATCGTTGAGGGGCAAAACGGCAGGAACTTGAGACTGGGAGTTCATCCATCCTAAATTTCCGCTAGGTGAAAAAACGAGATCTTTTTTCCCAATTTAGCATATTTCACAAACTCCCGAAATTAGAAAAACGCAAAAACTGATCACTATTTAGGCGAAAAACTTTGGTACTTTCTTCAATAAAAATCTGTTTATCGGAAACCTGTTTGGTGATTAAGGTATTGGCGCCGAAGAAGTTTTCGTTTCCAATGGCAACTGCATGTCCAACTGTGGAATTCACCGCAAAAAAATTAAAATCTCCAATCGTAACATTTCCAGAAATTTGACAAGAAGAAGTAAACCAATTATGATTTCCGATGTTAGAATGATGACCTAACATGGCGCCACTCCAAATAAAATTATTATCGCCAAGTTTTACTCTTGGGTGAATGGGCACTTTATCCATTATAAATGTGTTTTCGCCATATTCAAGATCGGAAGGAATTCCTTCATCGGGATGAATATAAGAGGTTATGGAATAGCCATCTGCTTTTATTTTCTGAATCAATTTTGCGCGAATACGATTCAAATCGTGCTATCCAACTGCTACAAAAAAATCCACTTCTTCAGGTTTATGGGTTTTCAAACATTCAGAGTAATTTATAATCGGTAAGCTGTTTAATTGGTTTTTTGAGTGGAAATTATCATCAACTACAAAACCTAAAAGAGGTAAATTGGAAACTTCTTTTATAAAAAAAGCACAGACATCAGCAATTTTACCAGATCCAAAAATTAAAACAGGTTTCATAGCTATTCATTTTGCAAAGCTTTTCGGTCAATTTTGCCATTGTTGTTTTTGGGAAGCTGATCTAATACAATGATTTTCTCAGGAATCATATAAACGGGCAATCGTTCTTGAACCAAACTCTTAAGTTCCGTAATCGAGCTTTTATTATGTACGCTAACAAAAGCCACTATTTTTTGAATTCCACTCGGCTCAGATAATAAAACTACACAAACTTCGCAGACTTCTTCTAATGACTGAAAAGCAGCTTCAATTTCTTCGGGCTCAATTCGGTAACCTAAATATTTAATCTGATTATCTACTCTTCCTTTGAAATGTAATTTACCTACGTTATCCACTTCAACAAAGTCTCCTGTAGTGTGCATTCTTAGAAATAAACCATTATGCTCAATTTCTGGAAATGAAGTCCTAGATTGTTCAAAGTCGTTAAAATATCCCAAGCCGACATTTGGCCCCTATAAAAGTAATTCACCTTTTTGGGGAAATTCAGAATGTTCAGATGGAAAGCAAAGCGAATTATTTTCACGTGATTTTAAAGCATGAGAGAAATTTGGAGCTAAAAAACCTAAGGTTGGTAACTCGTTCATGTTTTCAAAGTCGGAGTCTGAAATTTTCCATGAAGAACAAATACAAGTGCATTCAGTTGCCCCATAGACATTATGGAGTTCTATTTGTGGATGAACTAAATCATATAATGATTTTAATTTCGCTTTTGGAAAACCTTCACCACCAGAAAGAATTCGTTTTAATTTCGGGAGAGAATCTTTAGAAATGGAGCGCATCGTTAATAAGAAAACCAGTAAAGAAGGAACGGAAAACCAAGAAGTGCAGTTCATTTTTTCCACTTTGGGAATAATTTCATGAACGTTTTTTAGTTCATCTTGTTTGAATATAGCAAGGCTTAATCCATTAAAAAGGGATGCGTAAAAATCGAAAACAGCGTTATCAAAATAAATAGGATTCAAGCTAGTAAAGATTTCATCAGAACTGAAATTATATTGCTCTTGCGCCCAATTTACTAAGTTGAGAATATTATGCTGCGACATTACTGCGCCTTTGGGAAAACCTGTAGAACCTGAGGTAAACATAATATAAACAGGATCGGAGCCAATTAAAGATCTTGTTGAGTGATTAGAAATTTTAAGAGAATCAAAAGAAATGGATTGATTATGAATTACGATAAATTGCTTTTTAATTTCTTCTGTTGTGCTGTTAATTTCATCTGTAAAGAATATTTTTGGTTTCGCTTTTTCCAGCATTTTTATTGTTCTAATTGCAGGTGCCGAACTATCAATATTTGTATAAATGATTCCAGTTTGAACGCTAGCGAGCATTAAAGCAAATAATCTCACCGATTTTTGATTCCCAATAGCAATAACATCATTTTTAGAGATTTGAGTTTTTTCCAATATAAATCCATTGTAAACTCAATAGATTTATATTGGAAAAACTATAGGAATTTCCATCAGAATAAATCAGAGCAGTTTTTAAAGCGTATTTTTCTACAATCTGAGTCCAACGTTGTGTAAGAGTAAATTCATAGATTTTTTTTTCTCATCTAAATAGGTAAATGAAAAATCTTCAGGCAATACACTTTCTAATTGAGGACAGCAACCACAACCTCTCTTGTAGCGATCGCAATCAACACTAAAATGACAACCTCCAGATAATACTGCATTATCAGACATGAATAGTATTATTGGAATCTTGAACTCTTCATATAAGCTTGAAATGAGTTGATTCGTTAAAAACGGAGAGTACCAAAATAGGACAAAAACATCAGGATTTGGCGGAATAGCATGTAAAAGATTATTTCAATTTACACAATTTTCATTGATGTTGTGATAGAACAAATTTTTCATTCCAGCGACCATAGCCTTATTCACTTGTTCAGTTGAGTACCATTTGTCAGTGCATATTTCGTGTTCATTTGTTTTGTTTCCAAAACGATACAAAATAGAGGTATTTTACCCTAAGGATCTCAATTTTGAAACAATGACTTTTGCGCTAGAACCAGCTTCACCAAATAAGTAAGTAGAAAAAAAACAATATTCATCTCATTCAACTAATTTCATATTCGTGCCCATCAAAACGACAATTGTATAATTCGGCTAGATTATACAAGGCAATATTTAAATCTGAAAATACATCATCGTTTGTATGAGTTATTTTTTTGGAAGAGATACATAAGAAATTATCCGTCTTTTTTTGTGTTTGATTTATCGATAAAATAGTAAAATCGTGCTGTTTTAGAGCGGCAGCTATTCGGTAAATAGAAGCTTCTTCGCCATAAAACCAAAATGTAACCTCAATCGCTTCTGCTTGATTGAGTGCAACATGCCCCAATAATTCTAAAAGTCGCAATTCAGCTTTCCTTCTAGTTTCAAGTGAGTGGTAATAATTTAATTCCATACGTTCACCAATTGCTTTGTTGTAAAATAATTAAGTCATTTGCTGAGGTTTAATGAATTTTGACTAGATTTTGGATAAGGTACATCTCAAGGTTTTGAAAAAGTATAAGTATATGTTTTTCAATACCTTGAAAAAAAATAATTCATTGTTATAGAACAAGATGACTTTATACAAACACTTATCGGTTTTGCTTTTTCTGACTTTACTTTTTGAAGTAAATAAAACTCAGGCACAAATATATCCCGAAATTCTTGAGCTTAAGCAAGAAGCACAATGGATTGATTCTACTTTGCAGTTCTGGTTTGAACAAGTAATTCCATTAATTATGCGCAGAGAAACCATCGATTTATGGATAGTATCAGCATGAGAATACAATCAAGATCCTATAATTCGAACCATGTTACCTACAACTTGGTTTGCTGCACGCCACCGCACGATCTTAGTGTTTTGGGATAACGGAACAGAAGTAGAACGTTTAGCCGTTTCCCGTTATGATTTGGGATACTTTATCAAGAAAATTAGGAATCCTGAAGAAAATGAAGATCAAATTGAATGATTTATTGAGTTCATCAAAGAGAAAAATCCGAAGAAAATTGCACTAAATACGGATCAACAGAAACATGCATACGTTTTGAAAGAAGGTGAATCACAAGCACCAGAAGGTTTAAAAAAGCGTTGAAAACGGAAAATCGCTTACAAGATATTCGAATGAGTAATTTTAAAGTTGGTGTAAGTGGCAATCAGGTCTTGAAAAATTCAAGAGAGCAAGCTATTATAAAAGGAATAAAGCCAAGTATTTATATGCATACATTGGGCTTTTATGGTCGTGCTGGACTCGATCCAGCATCTCGGCCTTGTATTGCAACTTTGCCAAAAGCACTTACCTTGGCAAAAAAAAGGTAACGCAAGAATCGCAACTTTGCCAAAAGCACTTATCTTGGCAAAAAAAAGGACAAACTATTTCATTTGAAAAAGTTTGTCCCTTAAAAAAAAGATGAAAGGATACTAAAGAATTAATGAGTAGCTGTTTCTACAATTTTGGCTACTTCATCATGATGCTCTGCCACAGCATGATCTAAAGGTGTCCAACCTCTATTATCCATGGTTTTAGTATCAGCTCCATTGTCAATTAATAATTTTGCAATCTCAGTGTGATTATTTACCACTGCCCAATATAATGCAGTTGTTCCTCTGTTGTCTCTACTGTTTACGTCAGCTTTTTGCTCTATTAGATAATTTACTACTTCATAGTGACCGTGTTTTGCTGCCTTTAAAAGTACAGAACGGTCATGTTCATCAGATGTGTTCACATTTGCGCCATTTTCTAGCGCTGTTCTTATTGCTTCGATGTCTCCGGTTTCTGCAGCGTTGAATATTGCATTTTCCATAGCCTACTCACTTTCTATTAATTTTTGAGTGATTTTGGATGATTGTTAAGCGAGAAATATTCTCGATTTAGTACCAACCTGATACTAGTCTGATTGTACACTTTGTTAAGCAAATAGTCAAGTATTATTATAAGACAAAGATATCTTTAATTTGATTTTTCGATGTATTCACTTGGGGTGCAACCGTAAACTTTTTTAAAGGCACGAGAAAAATAAGATGGATTATTAAAGCCACACAACGAAGAGGCTTCTGCAAAAGAAATCGACTGTTCCTGAACTAATTCTAATGTTTCCGCTAAGCGAATGGAAAGAATATAGTTAGCTAAAGTCTCATCATCATCTTCTTCTTTCCATTTTCTATATAAAGTAGATTTACTCATGTGTAAAGCTTCGGCAAGTGTTTCCAGTGACAAATCAGGATGGCTAATATTTCGGAGAATAAGCTCATTAACCTTTTTCCTAAAAATAGAATCTACATTTTTTAAAGAGGTGCTTGATTTTTCAGACTGAATAACTAATTCTCTTTTTACAAGTGCCTGAACTTGTGCGTTAAGAATAGAGATATTAACAGGTTTTGTAATATAGGCTACGGCACCAGATTGTAACCCCATAAATCGATCTTTTTCAGAATCTTTTGCTGTTAAGAAAACAAGTGGAACATGTTCAAAGCCAGGAGTTTGATAAAGTTTCCTAGCAAATTCTAATCCATCCATTTCAGGCATCATCACATCTGAGATGATAACATCAGGTCTAAAAGATGCTAAGATCTGAAAGGCTTCATTTCCACCTGATGCCGTTTTGAGATTAAAATCATTATTTAGAGAAAGGCTTAAGTAATCACGAATATCTTCTATATCATCAATTATTAATAGTTTAATAAGATGAGATTCCTCAGATTTATTTTCAGATGTTTCACTTAATTGAATAGATTCTGAAACAATGGGTTCATTAAACTCTTCTGTGTCTTGGGCAAATTGATAGTTATCCGTAATAACATGAAGTAATTTATCAGAATAGTTAAGAAGCTCTTGATTGTACTTTTCCAATAAATGTAAACTTTTACTTGTTTTAGCATCTAATTTTCCTTGTTCTTTAAGCGTAGTAATAATGAGCTCAACAGGCCCTCTAATCATTTGTAGAGGCGTTCTAATTTTATGAGAAAAAGTATGGAAATTTTCAATTTGGTTTTTATTCATTTGATCCAATTCATCACGTTGTTGTTGAACAATTCTTAATATTGAATCAGTTTCTTTTTGTTTTTGAATAAGTTCTACACTTCTATCATCTATTCGTTTTTTTAATCGAATTTCCGTTTTTTTATTTCGTTGAATAATGATGAAAAAAACAACTGAAATTAAACCTACGAATACCAAAAATACTAGAGTGTAGAATAAAGCTGTTTCGTAAAAATTAGATTCGACATCAAAATCAAAAGCTATTATGGAAGGCTGATACGAAAATCTATGATTAACTTTAATGTTTATGTGATGCGACCCTGAAACAAGATTACTTAGAGTAAATGAGCGCTTATTTTGCAAATCAATCCAAATAGAAGGATTTGTATCGGTAGCATAAGAGAAGGTAAGTTGATCAGGATTTGAAAAATCTAGCACATCAAAATGAATGCTAATTGTTCGTTCTTCTTTTGAAAGATGAATGGGTTCGAGATTATTAAAGATTTCGTGAGTAGCTAAATTGGTTTCATAATGAGTAATTAATAATTCAGGATTTAAACTATCAACTTTTAAAAAATGCGAAGGTTGTAAATAGCTAATTCCACGAATTCCAGGTAACCAAAGATTACCTTGCCCATCCGAAAAACCCGCAGATTGTACTCCTCCATTAAATTCACGATAGGGAAGGCCGTTTTTTTCAGTGAAATAATCGACTTTAGTTTCCGCTATTTTATTATCTAAGAATAAATCGAGTTCACTTTTTTTTATTCGATACAAACCTTGATTATTTGTTAACCACCAAAATCCAAATCGATCTGTTAATATTCGATGCACAGCCCAATCTTTTTTTATTTTAGGATAGTGAAATATCGCAGTATTCAACTCTTTGTTTTTATTATATACAGCGCGTATTAGACCTTTGTCTTCAGTTGCATACCAAATCGTGTCATTTTGAATATAAATATCACGAATAGATTTCCCTGTTATCTGAGTGGGCTCTGAAAAGGCATAAAGATTCGAAATATTAAATTTAAAGACTCCATTTCCATTCGTACCTGCTATTAAATGTTGATCATCAAATTGTTGAATATGTCGTACTTTAATTATTGGAAAGCCGAGTGAATCTCGAATTTCTATTGTTTTCCCAGTAATTTTGTCATAAACATATAAACCAGATAAACTTCCAAGCCATAACCGTTCTTTGTTATCTTCATAAATTGCTTCAATAACATTGTTATGCCTACTTAAAATATGATCCTTTGGGAAAATACGTTCCCACTTTTTTGTTTTGTTTGACCACATACCACCTGCCCAAAAGGAAACATAAATTACGTTATCACGACTTATTGTCACTGTTCTAGCATCTATTCTACTTGTTGGCCCTTCTGTATTTGCTCTGTGTTTAATTAGTTGATGCCCATTCCATTCAAGTAAACCTTGAATTAATGTTGTAAAAAAGATTCTATTTCCAGATGCTTCCCTCATAGAATACGTGTTTAGGGCAGGTATTCCATCACGTTGATCAATAGTTTGAAACTTACTATATCGAATCTTAAATAAACCGTCACCATTTGTAGCAACCCAAAGATTTCCCACATTATCTTGTTTAATATCAATAATTAATGAATTATTTGGAGTTTCAAATATTTTCCTTCCTTTATGAAAGATTTCGTTATCATCAACAAGTAAAATGGAATCCTGCCAATATAAATCAAATTTACGGTAGGTTCCCCCAAATAGGTTAAACGCGGATGAGTATTTTTCTACTTTTTTCTTTTTTGGTGTGTAAATATACATTTCACCAACTGTTCTGAGTAAATAGGATTCATTTACTTCATTTAAAGTGAGCGTGTGATAAACCATTAAATCTAGATCTTTTCGGAATAATTCTTTAAAATCTTTATCAAAATGGATGATACCGTTGGTTGTTGATAGGATATATTCGCCTTTTTTAGTTTTTTGGAATCGAACGCGGGAATCTTTCCTAATCAAAGGGTCATTAGCGTTTAATAAGTTGAAAAGTTGAAATTCACTTACAAAAAATAAACCGTGATTGGTCATGGCTAAGGTTGAATGTGCATCTATAGGAATGAGGTTCCAAACAACTAATCTTAAGTCTCGATTAAATTGTTTAAAAGTAAAGTTCTCATTCATTTTAAAAATACCATATTCTGTTCCAAGCCAAATCGACTCTTGCTCATCTTCAACTATATCATGAACCATAATATTAGGTAAGCCTTGCTTTCTTTCGATTCTTATTCCTTTTTTAGGTTCCCAATACATCAGCTCATTTTCACCATCAATTAGCCAAATACCATTTTTTTTACTATGAAATTGTTTGATGATGCCATCAGTGGTAAACACAGAATCATTCACAGAATTAAAAACTTGAAAACTTGAACCATTAAATCTCGCTAAGCCTTCGAAGGTGGTCAGATATAACCAATTATCGAATCCCCACATAATACTTGTAATTCCATCGATAGGTAAACCTTGAGCTTGTGTATAATTATCAATTAAGACTTCAGGTTCAAAAGCATGCTTGTTTAATGGCTCAATACTACTTTCTTGCGCAAAAATGGCATCACATTTACCGATATGAATGAATAAGAGTAGTAAACAGCAATAAATTATTTTAGAAATCACAATAAATAAACAAAATGAATCAATTGTTATAGTATTTGAAACGATAGTGTAATAAAATGAGAATTGCAATTGTTTAAATTTCTTCAACTGTCTGAACACATACTTGTACAAACTCAATGAAATGAGAAACAAGTGAAGTATTAGTTCTATTTAATCAAGAGCCGAAAGCAGAGGTTGTCTATCAAACGATGACCTCTGCTCGTTTTCAGATAAATTTTAATTTTTTAGTTCTGTGGATACATGAGAAAAAATTTTTACATACATAAGAGAATGGTAAAAAGAATTTCAATTTTTGCTTGCCTATTACTGATAATGACAAGTCTGAGTGTTATTCATATTCAGGCTGCAGTCGAAGAATTTTCATTACAGCATGTTGCTGATCATCAGTCGAACCCAATTCTTGTTTTGTCTATTGCAGTTATTTCTTTTTTTATTTCATTTCTATTTCTTTCAAATCTGAAAAACAAAAGACGTATCCATTCTTAAATTCATAATTTGAGACGATTCTAAGTTTAGACTTTGCTATTTTTCATTTTTTATTAGTTAGAAAAGTGGAATTGTATTTATATGAGAAGAAATATATCTAGTGCAGTATATCTAATCTTTGTTAGTCTATTCATCAATCAAATTTTTTGGGTAAGTAGCTCAGCTCAAGCTATTGAAGAAAACGGTTCCATAATGGGTTGGATTCACAATCATATTTCAAACGATATGCCAATTGAAGACTCAGAAGCATATGTTAAGCCCAGTGAATTGGATTTATCTCGTTTTCGTTCTGTGGTGGATTTATTACTACTCGAAACCTATAATCAAATAGACGATTCACTTTCAACTTATTTCTCTTCTTATGAATTTGTTCATGTAACCGATACTAGTTTTGAAAACTCTGAATATTATATGATTCGAGAAAATCCGGTTACAAAAGCGTGGGGGACAATTATTTATAATCCAAACTGGCAAAGAAACTTAACTATTGCGGTTCCACATCCACTTCATGATTCAAAAACGCCTTACGAAGGAATTGATTTTCTTCATTATATGGGTGCTCGGTTATTTGTAATAGCCGGATCTCATCGTTGTGCGAATGATGAAGCATCTTTGTGTGATGGAACTACTTCCGCATGTTCCGCTACAAGCCAATCAGAGCCGTTTAAAGTGTCAGATATGGCGCATAATGATTCAACAGTTTTTCAAGTTGTTCATGAAGCTATGTTTGAATTTTCAAATCAAGCTTGGTTCCTCAATATTCACGGACATGCTTCTAGCACTTGTGAAGACGTATTTTTGAGTAACGGACGCATTGATGATCCAAGTACAGAAATGATAGCTTTAAAAGATTCATTAGTAATACATGGCGTTGATGCAGCTTATGCAGGTGATGGTTCAGAATGTGGATTAACGGGAACTACAGATACACAAGGTCGATATGTTAATGGTTCTTCTGATCCTTGTGGCTCTTCAAATGTGAGCAATTCTGGTCGTTTTTTTCATATTGAACAATTTACATCCATTCGTGCTTCTCAAGACAAATACAGAGTTTTAGTAGAAGAAATTGCAGAAATGATTCCAAGAACGAATAACACAGTAACTTTTCCAAATTTTAGAGAGTTAACGTTTAATGAAATTCATTTTTTTCCAATTGCTCAAGATGGAAATGCAAATGGACTTTCAGGTGTGCAAACGGTTTCTGATGAATTTGTAGAAATAGTGAACTCCGATGTAAATACATTCGATTTAAGCGGTTGGTCTTTATCGGATAACACAGAAATCCGCCATATTTTCCCAAATGGTACAAAATTAGTTAATGGACAAGCTTTAGTGATTTTTGGAGGAAGTTTTACGGGTGATTTTAAAGGTGCGATTGTTCAAACTGCGAGTTCAGCGGCACTTAGCTTAAATAACAATAAAGAATCGATCTTCTTGAATGCCCCAACCGGCGCTCCTGTTTTTAGTGTAAGTTATGATTCTTCTGGAACGTTTTTCACAGGTGGCTCATTAGTTCGTTCACCTGATCTTACAGGTGACTTTGCCTATCACAAAACCGCAGATGATATTGATAATTCGTGGTTTAGCCCTGGAACTCAAATTGATGGAACCGCATTTATTCCTTATGCAACAATGACGAATATCGCTGGCTGGAGAATGCTTTCTGCTCCAGTTACTAATTTCCCGCTTGAAAACCTTTCTGTATTTACGGCTGTTCAGGGGATTGGCAATGATTTTTCAGCGAATCTTTATACCTCTTATGATGGAACCGATTGGGTAAAACCAAATGATTTGAGTGAGTTGAGTTCTGCGGGTTCAGGATTCATTTTGTATTTCCATAATAATTCAAATGCTGGAAGTTCGCCTTTACCGATTACTTTGCGAGCTTCAGGAGTTGTGCCAAACTCAGATGTAACTATAAATCTGCACGCAAATGGGAATAAGTATAATCTTATTGGAAATCCATTTAATGCCACTATTGATTGGTCACAAATAACCGTTAATTCTGGAGCTTTAACTTCAACGGTTGGGCAAATTTGGGATCCTGAACTTGGAGATTATTTCACCACAACTTCGGTGAGTGATAAAGTGGCGGCTTGGCAAGGATTAATGCTTGAAAATAATTCAGCAGTAAGTATAACTGTACCAACTTCTGCCATTTCAACGGGTGGAGCTTTGGCAAACGGTGATGTTTTGGCAAAGAAATCTCAAGAAAATCGAGAAGTCTATCAATTCATATTTACAAACAAAGAAACTCAAGTTCAATCCAATTTATTTGTCGTTTTTGATGAAAACGCTAGTGAAGAAATTGACCAATTGGATGCAAAAAAACTCAATCCATTAAAAGAATCAAAAAAACTATTTAGTCTGATGAGTTCTTTAGAAAGCTTAGTAAATCAGCCTTTTATGCAGCTTTCATTTCCGTTTTTTGTAGAAGAATCTAGTTTTTCAATTAATGAAACGGGAAGTCTTGTGGGTGAATGGAGTTTTTACATCCAACAAAAAGTGGGAACTCCAAATGAAAGAAGTTTTTATGTTTTTGATACAGAAACAAATAAAGAAATGGAGTTAAAAGTAGGGCAGGAGTTTACGTTTACTGCGAAGAAACAAGAATCGATGGCGAAAACATCTGCTCAAGCCTTAGTTATGAGTACTAGTGGAACAAAACGATTTATCGTAAAAATAAATTCAGGTAATCTGACTTCGATCACAAACGAAATAGAGCAATTCAAGCAAATAGAATTACACCAAAACTATCCTAATCCATTTAATCCAAGTACAGAAATTGCGTTTATTATTCCTTCCTTTACACAAGTAAAATTAAGTATTTATACTATTTTGGGAGAAAAAATAGCAGAACTTGAAAATGGAAGTAAAGCTGCAGGATTTTATTCGGTTTCTTTTGACGCCTCTAATTTAAGTAGTGGTATGTATTTGTATCGTTTGGAAGCTGGTAATAATGTGATGACAAAGAAATTGCTTTTAGTGAAGTAGGAGTTGCAAAAAATTAGCCATGCTGGGCCTGACCCAGCATCTCAGACCAAGAACCTAAACTAAGCCAAAAAAGTGCTATTTTCAAAATCGGAAAATTGACCGAGATCCTGTGTCGTAGCACAGGATGACCGTATCCGAGTCATGCTGGGCCTGACCCAGCATCTCAGACCTAGCACCCAAACTAAGCCAAAAAAGTGCTATTTTCAAAATCGGAAAATTGACCGAGATCCTGTGTCGTAGCACAGGATGACCGTTTTAATTGCGAAAACCAGTACTGTTTGTACTGAAACGTAGTCCGAATATGAGATAATTAAAAAAGACTTACATTCTTTCACATGTTTTTGATGAGTTTATGCTAAAGAAATACTAATTTATTGAATCGGAAATTCATATAGAAGGAATAGAACTCAGAAATTATAGATTTACCATGAAAAAACTATTTGTTACGGTTTTAGTGAGCCTTTTTTTTCTCACTTTCTGTAAGAAAAATACTACTTCATCAATATCAGATTCCGTAAAAAAAATAGTCGGTAATTCTGTGTCGATTATTACAACCGCAAGCAAGACTAAGTTGAGATTATCGCAGTCTGGGGAAAAAACGTTTGGCCGAGCATCGCAACCTTTAGAAACGGAGATTGCCATTTTTGTGAATCCGAATAAAGAATTTCAAACATTTATGGGAATTGGTGGAGCAATAACAGATGCTTCAGCAGAGGTTTTCGTTGCTTTATCTGATAAAAAACAAGAGGAGTTATTAAATGCGTATTATTCAACTGATTTAGGAATTGGATATAGTTTAGCTAGAGTTTCCATTCACAGTGCAGATTTTGGAAGTGGAAGTTTTACTTACGTTAGTGATTCAGATAAAAGCTTAAAAACATTTTCTATTGATCACGATAAAGCGTTTCGAATCCCAATGATTAAACGTGCAACTCAAGTTGCAGGCGGAAGTTTGTTGTTATATGCAAGTCCTTGGAGTCCACCAGCTTTTATGAAAGACACCAAAAATATGCTTCAGGGAGGAAAATTATTACCTGAACATTTTGAGTCTTGGGCTATGTATTACACCAAATTTATTAAAGCCTATGAAAAAGAGGGAATGCCGATTTGGGGAATCACTATTCAAAATGAGCCAATGGCTGTTCAGCGTTGGGAGTCAAGTATTTATACAGCTGAAGAAGAACGCAATTTCTTGAAAAATTATCTTGGGCCAATTATGGAAAGAGAAGGTTTGGGAGATAAAAAAATCGTTGTTTGGGATCACAATCGTGATTTAATTACACATAGAGCGAATACAATTTTTAACGATCCAGATGCAGCCAAATATGCCTGGGGAATAGGATTTCATTGGTATGAAACCTGGTCAGGCGGTCTTCCAAAGTTTGATAATCTAGCATTGATTAATGAATCTTTCCCAGATAAAAAATTGTTATTTACTGAGGGTTGCGTGGAGAGTTTCTCACCTGAACGCTATCAATATTGGCCCAATGCAGAACGTTATGGGCGCTCAATGATTAATGATTTTAATCAGGGAACTGTCGGTTGGACGGACTGGAATATTTTATTAGATCAAAGAGGAGGCCCCAATCATGTTGGTAATTTTTGTTTTTCGCCAATTCATGCCGATTTAAATAAAGATTCACTGATTTATACGCCTTCGTATTATTACATAGGTCATTTTTCAAAATATGTTCGTGTTGGTGCAAAAAGAGTGAGTACATCAAGCAGTAGAAGCGTTTTACAAAGCACAAGTTTCACAAATCCTGATGGAAGTTTAATAACCGTTGTGATGAATGAAACAGACAAAGCATTTCGATATAAATATATAATAGGCGAAAAGGAAACAGAAATCGAAATTCCTGAACATGCCTTGCAAACGCTAATTGTAAAATAAAACCCTGTCACGCTGAACTTGATTCAGCATCTCCATCTGAATGTAAAAAATGTTCGTGCCTTAATTTAAGCAAAACGACGTCATTCGGGGCCTGCCCCAGCATCTCCGCTTAATTGCGAAAGAAATCAAAGAAAAGAATTAGGTAAAGCACGAAGGTCACATTTTCTCAAAAGCAAAATTTATCACTAGGCTGGGATGCTGGATCAAGTCCAGCATGACAATGAGAACTAGGTCATGCTGGGCCCGACCCAGCATCTCCGCTTAATTGCGAAAGAAATCAAAGAAAAGAATTAGGCAAAACAATAACTTAGCATTTTTTTTAAATTCACTGTAAGAATTTTCAGTTTCATGCGTCTGTTAGTTATGAAAGAAGGATACACATACATACTAAGCAATAAAGCTCGAACAGTACTCTATATTGGAGTTACAAACGATTTAATCAAAAGAATCTACGAGCATCGATTTGAAAAAAGTAGCAAGTTTACTACAACGTTCAAATGCTACTACTTAATGGCTTTTGAATATTTTGAAAGAATAGAAGATGCCATTACAAAAGAAAAACAAATGAAATTCTGGAAACGAAGCTGGAAAATGGAATGGATTTATAATCAAAATCCGAATTTTATTGATTTGTATCCTTTATTAATGGATGAAAGTTTTAATTATAAAGAACCCATTTCGGGTAAAGATCTTATAAATATTCTAAGTAAGAACTTGAAACTAGATTAACTAAAATCTATTACTAGCTTGCGATGCTAACTAAAATTATTTTGAGACTTATTCGAAGTAAGAATATAAACAAAGTTCATCACTAGGCTGAGATGCTGGGTCAAGCCCAGCATGACAGGATTTTTTACAAAATAGCCCAGAAAGTAGTTTAGTATCGATTATTTTATTTAATCAACACTAAATTCTTTGTAAAATGAATATGTTCGGTTTTTAAAACATACATATACATTCCACTAGAGAGTTGAGATGCGTTAAACTGAATCGAATAAACACCAGCTGATTTGAATCCCGCTACTAAAGTTTCCACTTCATGACCAAGTAAATCATATACTTTCAGAGAAACATATTCACTATTTGGCAAAGCAAATTGTATAGTTGTAGTCGGATTAAACGGATTCGGATAATTCTGATTCAGTTCATACTCTTTAGGTAGTTCTACCTGTTGATCTACAGCTGTAGTTTCAATTATCTTGAACGATCTGGGTGTCGTAAAATTAATGGAAGGATCCTCAGCACAAGTAAGTCTAAGTTTACAATTTTCAGAAATCACATCAGGAATACTCCAAGAAAACGATTCATTTTCGGCTTCTATATTACTTGCAAGTACTTCCCAATTTTCACCCTTATCCGATGAAAACTCAATATTAATTGTTTCCACATAAGCGCAAGACCATAAAATGTAAATGTCATTACCTGCGGTAAATTCAGATTCATTTTCGGGGTACATTAATTCAAGTGATGGAACAAATAAGGTAAAAGCAGCGTCACTAACATCATAAATAGTATTATCGGAAACATCAGTAATTCTTACATAGCAAGACGTTGCATCTATTTCAGGAAGAGTAATCGTTAATTTATTGTCCTCAGCTGAAGTTGTGGCACTTATCGTGTCCCAATTTCTACCCGCATCTGTTGTTAGTTCAATTTTTAACAAATCAACACTTTGGCTACTCCATTCAAGTTCAAACTCTGTTCCGGCTCGAACCAATTCACCGCCGTTTGGTTTTACTACTGTAACACTAGCATCCGATTTTGTGGTGAATTTCCAAACAGTGCCAGGTGTTGAACCTCCATCATTTTTACAAACTACTTGCCAATAATAATCAGTATTAGGTTCCAAATTTGAAAGGGAATAACTAGTTCTAATAGAAACATTATCCAACACTTTTTCACTTGGCTCACTATTTTTGCCGAAGAATACATCAAGTGTTTTTGTATTTGATCCATTAAACCATCTTAGTGTAGTACTTGTGAAATCTATCCCACTTGCATTATTGGAAGGAGTTGGGATTCCAGCTTCTGTTGGTGGATAAATGACTTCAAAACTTCTAACTACATTACTAATGCGAACCTCATCCATGTAACCTTTGAAATTTCCTCCAAGTTCTAAATTTTGAGAATTTTGAAGCATTAAATTTCCAGAATAGGATATGGCATTCGTTGAAATTTGATTTCGATTTTGATCATGAATAATTAATTGTATTTCCGATCGGCTTGTATTTCGAGTGAACGCGACATGATACCATTTGTTTAAATCGGGTTTAGCCGCTGCAACTCCAACTCTTACATCTTTTGATGGGAAATAAAAGCCAAACCATACATTATCCCAATAAGAATTTATTTGAAGCGAAAAATTAGATTGATAGGAGTCTTCATCTCCAGGTTTAGTAATCAGAAACATCGGGTCACTGCTAAATTCAGTAAATTTCACCCACATTTCTATCGTCCAATCTCCAGTTAGACTCAATTTGTCAGTGTGATTGATAATAACTTTGTCGTCAGGATTACTGAACTGTATTGCTTTTTTCATATTCAATGTTGAATTATCAACAAAAGTGAGTGTTGAATTTGGAATGGCATCATCAGAATTCGGAGATTCATTCCAATAATTATCATCAAAATGTAATAGCATCTTGGTATTGGAATCATCTGCGTAGGGCCCACCAATCAAACCAGTTTCATTAATCGTAAATGGTGATGAAGAAACAGACTGCACTTCGCTATTATCACTATTGCTTATTCTCACTAAACATTCTGTAGAATTAGGGGCATTCACATTCCATACCACATATTTTTCTGAGGCCAGATAACTAGTTGCTAATGTATTCCATGAGGCACCATTATTCAATGAAACTTCAATGGCAATGTTATCCACCAATTCACTTTCCCAGCGGATTTTATAGGATTTCCCGGCAGTTAAATATTCTCCTCCTGTTGGAGATAACAGCTTTACCATGCTAACAACTGGATTACGAATCTCAAAAACAGCACTAATTCGATTGATGTTTACATTATCGACATCAGTAATTTTTACTCGGCAGAATTCTGAAACTAGATTATCCGCGTTAAAACTAAAAGTTTGAGCATCTGCTGAGATGGTACTTCCAACCTGCTCCCAATTATAACCATTGTCGGAACTGAACCAAATATCAAGATTTGAAATTGCAGTACTATTCCAATCTACTGTCATTGGCTCATTATTGAAGAACGTTTGTTCAGCCACAGGTGTTTCTAAAACTAGTTCTTTTTCTCCCCAATCGGGTTCAATTCCAATTATAGCTGAGTTATAGGCAATATAAAGTTCACCTAAATTATCAATATCATAATAGCCTTTAGTTCCACCAAAAGAGTAATTGATATAAAATTCGTCGTTTTCATTATAACCATCGCAAATCCACCAGTGCCCTTTCCAATTACCACCTTGCCATGGGGCAGGGCTGTCTGTAGTGCGACCTTCCACAATAATAGGTCTGCCGTTTGCTAATTCATTTTTAAAAATATTAATCCATTCTTCTTTGGTATAATCCCAACGGTGAACAAGTTGCGCTACTGATTTATAGCCGAAATAATTAACCATTGCGTCTGGAACTTTAGAAGGACCGTCTGAATATGCAATACCAATTTTTTCTCCAACAGCTCCAGCTGCAAGAAATAGTCTTGCCGTTTCGTCATATTCTTCCTCTGTAGCATTGGGACTAAGAGTATATCTCATTTCAGGATAATTAAGATTCATTTCGGTTAGATTCATATTCCAATAATGCCCAAAATAATCTCTAAAATTGATTGTGCCTAAGCCATTTACGGGATATTGCCAATAATGCATAACTCTGGCAAGTGAATTGTAACCACAAGCATTTCCTACCTTCCCGTTAGGGCCATTGGTATCATTTGGATAATACGCATTATATGGCCAAGTAAACGTTGTCCAATCATTTTGAATTAAGGGTTCCACTTTATCTGGAAATGTTGGATTATCAGTTGTTGATTGTGCATTTGAAACGCAAAAAAATGCGCTAGAGAATACTATTATGACAGTTAGAAAAAGTTTCATTTTCCCAGTCCTTTCATAATTAGGATGAATTGTTTTGGTAGTCCTTTTTAAAATATAAAAAAAGAGTAAATTATCTTATTAACTTTTTTTTAAAAAGTATAAATCATTTTTTAAGGATATATGTCACCTTATTTACTTATTTGATAATAATTTGCTTAGGACAAAAAAAATTGCGCCCTAAATTATTTAGAGCGCGATTAAATTGATTTCAAGTCAACATTAAGAATGACGCATTCACAAAGTTTATTTACTCAAATATAAACTCTTGAACTCATAAGGTTTTTTGAAATGTTCGTCATTGAAATCCTTCAAGAAATAAATACTTTCGCCAGTAGAACGCATTTCTGGCCCGAGTTCTTTCTTAACTTCTGGGAATTTATCAAATGGGAAAACAGGTTCTTTAATAGCATAACCTTCCAACTTAGATTCTAAATCCATGTCTTTCAATTTTGCGCCCATCATCACTTTTACGCCAATCTGAGACTCAGAACGCTGTGTTGCTTTAGCAATAAAAGGTATAGTTCTCGTAGATCTTGGATTCGCTTCAATCACATAAACTTTTTCGTTTTTAACCGCATATTGAACGTTCAAGAAGCCTCTGATATTCATCGCTTTAGCCAAACGCAACTGATACTCTTCCAAGGTTTTAATAACATGATCACTCAATGAAAATGGAGGAAGAACTGCGGTTGAATCACCGGAATGCACACCAGCAGGTTCAATTTGCTGCATAATTCCAGCAATATGTAATTGCTCTCCATCAAATACAGAATCCACATCTACTTCTATGGCTTCATCTAAATATTTGTCAATTAAGAACTCATTTTCTGGATGTGTTTTTAGAAGCTTGAGCACATATTTACGAACTTCTTCTTCTTTTACCGCAATCCTCATTCCTTGTCCTCCAAGCACATAACTTGGACGCAATAAAACAGGATAGCCGATTTTCTCTGCAATTACGACTGCTTTTTCAACATCTAAAGCTGTTCCATAATCTGGGTAGGGAATATCTAAATCTCGTAATAATGGAGTGAATCGAGAGCGATCTTCGGCTAAATCCAACATGTGGAAATCTGTTCCGAAAATCTTGATTCCGTTATCATGAAATCTCTTAGCTAATTTAAGTGCAGTCTGTCCACCAACTTGAACAATTACACCTTCAGCGCCTTCATGTTCAATAATATCAAGCACTCTTTCCCAAAAAACGGGTTCAAAATACAATTTATCAGCAATATCAAAATCTGTGGAAACCGTTTCAGGATTACAGTTAATCATGATTGCTTCATAACCCATATCGCGAACAGCCATTACAGCATGAACACAACTATAATCAAACTCAATTCCTTGTCCAATTCTATTTGGACCACTTCCTAAAATGATAATTTTCTTTTTAGGACCTAACTCACTTTCATTTTCACCCTCATAGGTTGCATAAAAATAAGGCGTTAGGGCAGGGAACTCTGCCGCACACGTATCAACCACTTTAAAAACGGGTTTCATGCCCAAGTTTTTGCGGTGAAGACGAACTTTCTCTTCTTTCACTTTTTCACCACTTTGGCTGAGCATGTAAGCAATCTGAACATCAGAATATCCAGCTTGTTTTAATTCCCATAAATCTTCACTAGAAATAGAATTTAAAGATTGACCTTCCGTTCGGTTTTCTAAACTGACCATGTATTCGATTTGCTGCAAAAACCATGAATCCACTTTGGTTATATCCGCTAATTCTTCGACTGAAGCACCTAATTTAAACGCATTTCGAATTTGAAGGGAACGATCCCAATAAGGTTTTAGTAATCTATTTCTAATCTCTTTACGGTCTAATTCTTCATATCCATCAGCGCCTAGACCTGAACGACCCAATTCGAGCGATTGCCATGCTTTATTCATTGCTTCTGGAAACGTACGACCAATGGCCATAACTTCGCCAACAGCTTTCATTTGGGTTCCGAGTTCTTCGTTTGCGCCAGGGAATTTCTCAAAGTTAAAGCGTGGAATTTTAACTACAATGTAATCTAATGAAGGCTCAAAACAGGCAGAGGTTGTTCCTGTAATTTGGTTTTTCAATTCGTCTAACAGGTAACCGACCGCTAATTTTGAAGCGATTTTTGCGATCGGATATCCAGTTGCTTTGGAAGCAAGGGCAGAAGAACGACTAACTCTAGGGTTAATTTCAATGGCTACAAATTCGTCCGTTCCTGGTTTTACGGCAAACTGAACATTACAACCACCAGCAAAAGTCCCAATGGAACGCATCATTTTAATGGCAGCATCACGCAATATCTGAAATTGTTTATCACTCAAGGTTTGAGTTGGTGCAACCGTTACGGAATCGCCAGTGTGAACCCCCATCGGATCCATGTTTTCGATACCGCAAATAATCACAACATTATCGTTGTCATCACGCAATAATTCTAACTCAAATTCTTTCCATCCAAAAATAGATTCTTCAATCAAAACTTGGTGTATCGGACTTAATTCTAAGGCGCGTAATACTTTTTTGTCGTATTCGTCTTCGTTCCAAACTATACCTCCGCCACTGCCACCGAGTGTAAAGGACGGACGTAAAACAACGGGGAATCCACCTAATTCAACAACAATCTCTTTAGCTTCGAGTAAAGATTCACAGGTTCTAGATCGACATTGTGTAATCCCGATTTTTTCCATTAAATCGCGGAATAGCTGTCTATCTTCTGTAATATCAATGGCATCAATATCAACACCAATAATTTTGATGTTATTCTTTTCCCAATATCCTTCGTGATGTAGATTACGTGCTAAATTCAAGGCTGTTTGTCCACCCATGGTTGGTAAAACGGCATCAGGTTTTTCGATTTCGCAAATTTCTTTGATGGACTCGGAAGTGAGTGGCTTGAGATAAATTTTGTCTGCCATTATCGGATCCGTCATAATGGTTGCTGGATTCGAATTAATGAGCACAACTTTGTAACCTTCTTCACGTAAAGAGCGGCAGGCTTGACTCCCTGAATAGTCGAATTCGCAGGCTTGGCCAATTACAATTGGGCCGGAACCGATTAAGAGAATTTTGTGAATGTCTGTTCTTTTAGGCATGGTAACTTATAGAAATGGTTAAAACGGTTGGTTTGATGAGCTTAAGCAACAATTGGACTTAGTTTTGATTCATTAATTCAATAAACTGATCGAATAAATAGCTTGAATCGTGTGGGCCAGGCGATGCCTCAGGGTGATATTGAACCGAAAAGCCTTTAAACTGCTTGAAACGAAGACCTTCTACTGTACCGTCATTCAAATTAATATGGGAAACACTTGCTTTACTTTCATCAACTGAATAAGGATTTACAGCAAATCCGTGGTTTTGAGTAGATATTTCAACTAAACCTGATTCTAAATTTTTTACAGGATGATTAGCTCCACGGTGCCCAACAAACATTTTATCTACTTTAAATTCTTCACTTAAGGCCATCAATTGATGTCCAAGACAAATTCCAAAAAGTGGTTTACCCGTTGCTTTAGCTTTGTTTACATTCTGAACTGCGTAATCCATTGGGTTGGGATCACCAGGGCCATTGCTGAAGAAAAATCCATCAGGATTCCATTCCATTACTTCTTCAAAATTAGATTTAGCAGGGAAAATACGAAGTGTAATTCCACGTCTAGTGAAGTTGTTGATTATATTTTGCTTAATGCCATAATCGAAAGCAGCTACTTTGTAGTGTTGATCTTCAGATTTTATGGTTTGAGCTTCTTTTCGAGTGACTTCTTTAGCAAGATCAAGTCCTACCATTGAAACCCAATTTTTTGCCATTTCAACGAGTTCGGCTTCATCGGTTATTAAGGAAGAAATTACAGCGTTCATAACACCTTTTTCGCGAACATGGCGAACAAGCATCCTAGTGTCAACGCCTGTAATTCCAACAACTTTGTTGCGAACTAGATAGTCTTGTAGTGATGAGTCAGCAGTAGGATTGCTATAATCATTTGAAAATGCACGAACAATAAGGCCTGAAATCATAACTTTTCGATGTTCGTCATCTCGGGCAGAAGCGCCATAATTTCCAATATGAGGAAAGGTCATCATCATAAGTTGACCGAAGTAACTTGGATCAGTAAATATTTCCTGATAGCCAGTCATACTCGTATTAAAACATAATTCACCGCCCGTTGTACCGTCGAAACCGATGGCAAAACCGTGAGCTACTGTTCCATCTGAAAGTGCAAGTATGGCTTTTTTTCGTGTTTGAAGGGTCATGTTATTGATTGTTTTGATGTATTAGAAATTGAAATAGAATAAAAAGTGCGAAAATTAAAACTAGTCCTGTTGTTAGTACTAGTTGTAATTTTCACTTTCATTGATTGGCAAAAAAAATCCGGCTTGTCGAAAAAGACCGAGCCGGATTTGATATTTGTTTGAAATTTCACTGATAGATTGGAATCAAAAAAGTGCGTAAATAAAAGGAGCGAGAGCGGTTTTTCCAGTTACGACTATTAAAATGCCCAATAAAACCAAAATGAAGACAATTGGGGCTAGCCAAAGTTTCTTTCTAATTTTTAAAAAATCCCAGAACTCTTTAAGAATACCGACTTTACTCATAGTCACAGAATATTACGTGTTAAAAAATCTCATAAATATAATCAGAAAAGCCTAAGATGAAAAAGAAAAATGAAAATTTAAGAGAAAAGGAGTCGGGAGTCGGGAGTCGGGGGGCAGAAGTCAGGAATCGGCGCAGGGGGTGTTTACTGTATTCATAATAAATCTAGTTTTATAAATCTCGAATAGGTCACTTCAGCAAACAAAACCTATCTAGGCTCAAACCAAAAACTCCAGATGCCCGACTCCAGACTCCCGACTCCCGACTCCTTGACTCCCGACTCCAAAAAAACTACATCTAAAGCAAACGCAAAAACCATAAACCAAACCAAAAAATTCCATACTCCATACTCCATACTCCTTGACTCCCGACTCCTGACTCTCAGACTCCCGACTCCCGACTCCAAAAATCCTCTAACCTCTAACCTAATTCCTAATTAATTCTCTTCTCCAGTTCCTTAAAATACATATCAATAAGTTTCTGATAATCTTTGGTATATGGCGTTAACTCCCCATTTTGTAATTGAAGCATAATTCGTTTTTTCAACTCCTCTAAGGTTACCGGTGGTGGATTCGAATAAATAGACTCTTTTACTTGCTCACCTTTGCGTTTTTCGTCTTCTTCACGTTCTTCCATCGCTTTTTCAGCTTGTAACATTCGTGATAAAATATTTTGCTGACGTTTAACTACTATTTTATCTGTTCTTCCGCCTCGCATATCATTAATAGAATCTTCCATTTCTTCAGCAAGACGTTTTAATTCGCTCATCATTTTATCGCCTTGCTTGAAATTTCCATTCTTTTGTAATTCTTCTAATTGCTTTAATATCTTTTGTTGTGTTTTAGACAGCTGCTCTAAGCGTTCCATTCCTTCTTGGCTCAAACGATTGCCCTGCATATCATTAATCATTTCCTGCATCTGTTGATTCATCTGTTGTTGCTGGCCAGACAAATCTTTCATTTGCTGCATCATTTGCTCCGGAGACATTCCTCCGCCGCCGCCTTCACCATCACTACTATTATCTGATTGCTCTAGAATTGAAACTAAAATACTCGCCAATTCATTCACTCCGCCCATTGCAACTCGTAATTGACTTACCGATGAAACACGATCTCTTTCGGTCAAATAATTCAAACTGCGATCTAAATTTCGTTGGGTTTCATTTTTCTTTTCTAAAACAGAACTCGAAAAACCAGGATTCACAGATGCAACTCGAAATAAAGAATCCGCAACTAAGCTAAATACTGAATTAATCACTTGTTGTCCACGCGCTTGCTGAATAAACCCATTACTTTTCTGATCTAAATCATTGGTCTTGTACATAATCGACTCTTCAGACTCAGAAATCAATAAAAGTTGAACTAAAATGTGTTCTAAAGCTTGTTTGTCAATGCTTTTTTGTTTTTGACCCATTTGCTCTTTGAACTCTGAGGCCATTGCTCCAGCTTCTTTCAATTTCTCTTTAGCTGATTTCTGTTTCGGTTTGGCGCCACCAGAATTATTCTGTTCTAATTGTTCTTTAGCTTCTTTCATTTCCGATTGCGCTTCACTTATTTTTTCTTTCATCGCTTCGGTAAATTCCTGAACAGATTGCTGCATTTTTTCTGGTGGATTCTTTGCTAAATCCTCCGTCATTTTATCCAGTTTTTCCAATTCTTTATTCAGCTGATCTTGTTTTTGAGCATTTTCTGAAGCTTTTGATGTGGAATCATTGGCGAGTGCTTCTTGTTTTTGAGCTAAGTCTTCCAACGCTTTTTGTAGGCGTTCTGTATCAGCATTTAGTTTAATTTGTTTGAATAATTCCATCGTTCGAGCAATTCGTTCACGATACTTTTCTTCATCAAACTTTACTTGCTGCATGGCTTGTTGAATTGAACGTTGATCAAAATTATTAAGTGCTTTTTGTAAATCTTCTAATGCTTTTAAAAATTCATTGTCTTTAATTTCCTCAACAAGTTTTTGCAAATCTTCATACGCTTTTTGTGTTTCTTCGGAGAGTTGATTATTGACCTCGAGCTCTTTTTTCAACTCCTCAAATTTTTTATTTATTTCTTCTACGGTTTTGTCGAGTTCTTGCTGTTGTTGTTTTACATTATCCAGTTTTCGTTGATTTTCAAGTGATTGACGTGGATTTTCAGCCATTTTTTCCAAAAATTCCCGATATTCTTGGCTCATTTTATTCATATCGTCCTTTATTTCAGAAAAGGTGTCGCCAATCGATTCTTCCATTTCTTGCTCCCCTAAAAACTGTTCAGTTAGTGAAGGAATTCGAAGTATAAACTCCAAGGATTTGGCAGATTTCGGTCCGTTAACTCCATCATTATCCCAAACTTTAATCCAATACGTGATTTCTTCTTGAGGTTGTAGGTCAATCGCAGAAAAGTCCCAAACATAGGATCTAAGTCCTGTTTTGGTACCTGTAAGTATCTTTTTTCTTCCAGTTTCTACTTTATCAGAAAATAAACGTTTTACTTTCCACTCTATGTACGAAGCACTTAAACCATAATCATCGGCTGTCTCATACAAAAGTTCTATACTCGTTTCTGTAGAAATACTCGTTATGTGCGCAGGTTGAAGCAACAAAACGCTTGGTGGATTATCTGCAAAGGGGTTGAGTTGTAATGGGTAAGGATTCGAGTTTTGAAGACTATAGGTGTCTGTTAATGAGAATCTTAAGGTATCTGCTTTCTGAGCTATTAAAGAACTTGTCCATAAAAAATTTTCTTTGAAAACCATAAATAAAGAATCATTATGAGAGGAATGAACTTCAATTTCTTGAATGGCTTTATTTACAAAACCTCTCAATTCTAATGCTGAGCCTTCAGGAAATTCAATACTTGAACTTGGATAGGTTTGTACGAAAGGGGCTAAAGAGGTATAGGAAGGCGGAGTGATTTGCACAAAAAGAGAATCGAAACGCGGAAGTGTTTGAACTTCAATAGGATATACTTTTGAATAATATTCATCCATTTTAAAACGAAACGAGCCTGTTTGAGTAAGTTGAATAAATTCTGTAAGATAAACGGCGCTGTCTTTCATCAATGAAAAAGAACGGTAATCGTGTTCAATTTCTGTCTTAAATTCAAAAATGATTTTTGAAGGTTCTTTTCCTTTAAACTGAATCTGAAAAATTTGATTATGACCTTGTTCAACCAAAAGTGTTGAGGGACTTACAGAATAAGAAAACGGATTCGGTTTTTCGAAACTTAGCCAAAATTCCAAACTGCGTTGAAAAGCATGATTACCATATAAAAAAGGAATCAACCACAAAACTACTAGTGCTGCAAAACCGAGATAAAATCGGTTTAACATTTTTTGAACGGGATTCATTTCAGAAAGAGCCTTTATTCGAGACGGTGCATCCTTATGGGAGACAAGCGTTTCTAATTGTTTTTCAGCACTATCTTTAAGATCGCCTGTTATTGAAGCACCCGTTTCTAAAGATAAATCGAGTAAATATTTGAGTTCTGGGATCTCTGCTTTCGCCGCTATATCACGATAAAAATGGGTATAGGTTTGCAACTCAAATTGACCCGAAACTGCAAGAAATGTACGTAAAGCTGATGGTGATTTTTTTTTGATTTTAGCCGTAGGGAAGAGTAAAAACAATAAAACACTCAGCAAAAAGATGATGGAAATGGCTATAATTTTGATGGGAGCCACTAAATAAAGATTCGTTTCCGCAAATAAATAGATGGTAAATAAAGCCGTAAAAGCAAAAAAACTCACTGAAAAACGATAAAGAGCGGCCGTTTTTTTTGCTTCAGTGTAGGCTTTTTTTGTAAGTAAATGTAGTTCGGATGCGGTTATTTTTTGCAAAACAATTCGTTGAGGTAGTATAAAAAAAGATGAAAAGGGGAAGCGATAAATTAACGAAATTTGAGGAACTTAAGTATGATTAGCTTTAATAAATTGACAATTAACAAATGAGAATTAACAATGTCTGACAATTTGAGTCTATGTGCCTCTGCTCCAGTATATTAAAAAAAGAAAAGTCATTCTGAGCGTAGTCGAAGAATCTTCCGTATTAGTACAGCTTGAGTCAATAGCATTGAACTTTGCGCCAGTATCAATTCAAAATTTAAAATTAAAAATTCAGAATTTTTTAAGGAAGATGTCTCCACTACGACTCGTTCTAGTTTCTTGCATTGATTCAATGTTCTTGCCTCATCTCTGGTCGACATGACCGTAATTTTAATTCAAAATTTAGAATTCAACATTCACAATTTTAGAACTCTCCGGTCGACATGACGCTTTTTAATACAAAAAGCCAAACACCCAAAGTGGCAAGACTCCAAACTCATTCTTCTTCGGTTTATCCGTAACCCTAAACGTAAAATCATCACGTTGAATACGTCTTCTTCTGCCAGGAACAGGTAAGTCCATTTGAATATAGTTATCAACCTTGAAAAGACCTGTGTTATCAACCGTAACTTTATGTTTTTTCAATAACATAGCTAAAACAAAATGTTGTTTAACAAAACCGGGATGAAATTGAAACTTAATAAGCTCATTGAAAGCTGGATGTGAAAAAATGACTTTTTCTGGTTTTTGCTGAGGACTCGGCTCAGCCTCAGAAAAAATTAGATGAACTAAACCTGATTGCTCCAATAATCTGTAATAAGAAGGAAGGGTATTTCTGTGAATTCCAGAAGTTTCAGCCCAATCACTACTATTCGGTTTTTTCCCTGCTGATGCTAAAATCAAAAATAACAACTGCTGCATATTTCTAGCATTTCGAACATCAAAACCAACAATAGTAGCCATATCAATTTCAGTCGTTTGTCTAATCAAGCGATTTAAATAGCTTGAATTATCCTCTTCAATAGTTGGAAGATCTGGGAAATAACCTGAACTCACATATTCATCAAAATAAGTGTATGGTGAGAACCCTTTAGGCAAGGTTTCAATAAGTGCTGCTTTATTTTCGATAATTGTTTCAAGATGATGAACAGCTAATTCTTGACCCATTTTGATTTGTAAAAACTCCCGATAAGAAAGACCGAGTAACTCAAAAACAGCATCAGAAATTTTAGGAAACTCGATTAATGAAGAACCTGCAAAAACAATCTGACAATCAGAAAAGAACTCCAAGGCTGAAATAAACTCATCTTTCCAGCCAGAATACAAATGCACTTGATCGAAAGCAAAAACTCGATATCCCTGAAGATATAAACCTGAAATAAGCACTTTTAACCGAAAGCTCGAAAAGAATAAATCATATAGATTAATATAAACGACTTTTTTTGCTTGAGCTGACTTTCGAATGGAATTCAAATAACTTAGCAAAAGATTGGTTTTACCAGTTCCTGACAAACCTTTAATACCAATAACACGCTTATTCCAATCAATGTGATAGAATAAATAGCGCTTAAAACGAAAATCAGTCTGTGAATCTAAAATGAGTTCAGATTTAGAAATTAAATATTCAATGTGATGATTTTGCACTACCATGAATGCAATATAGGCATTTAATGAATAAAAACTAGGTAGCTTTGTTTATTTTGATTAGTTGGGTATATGCTAAAGTTTAACTTTGTTAGGTTTTCTTAATATTGTCAACATGCTAACGTCATATTAATTAAAGATTTGTTAGAATTTGAGAGTGTTTAATTTAAAAATTTATATGAACCTGTATCTTTCGGCTCAGTTCTAAATGTGTGTATAATCTTTAATAAAAGTTGTGATAAATAATAGTTCAACCATAAATATAAAATTTACATTTTTTACGCTTGTAATAACAACGATTTTAGCAGGTATTATTACAACATCCTTTTTTCTAGTAGCAAAAAACTATTTCAATAGTCAAGAGATGGATATAGCTGTTATCAATATTGCTGGAAGACAAAGAATGTTATCCCAAAGAATGACTAAGCAAATCGTACAGTACAATTCAACTAGTCAAATAGGATATAAAACAGGATTCTTATCTGATTCAGATTTGTTTAGGTATTCTTTAACAAGTTTAAAAGATGGTAATTCCAATTTAAAAATTTCCAAACAGACAAAACCTGAAATTTTGTCTAAAATCGCAATGATTCAAAATGTGTTCGACAATTATATTTCTCTATCAAATTCACTATTAGAGTTAACTTCTAATAACAGTACAGAATTGATTCAGTTAGATGAACTTTCGAACCAACTTCTTAAAGAATCCAGTGAATTAGTTACACTTTTTCAAATTGAGAATGAGGGAAATGTTATAGTAGTCTTAAGCGCCTTAAATATTGCTATTATTACGATTCCAATCATCATTATAATAATGATATCGGTAATCTATTTCTTTTTCTTTGAACCTTTTACCTACCAATTTAAAGTCTTATTTGGAAATCTTATAGCTCTTGTTAGTGAGTTAAATGTAATGACTATTGAAATTCAGAAAACGAGTAATCATTTAAATGACAAAACGATAACTCAAGCGGCTACTACAGAGGAAATTGCATCTACAGTAACTGAAATGTTTTCTGTAAATACAAAATTAATGGGCTTATTAAAAGATGTTGATCTGTATTCGCATTCAAATTTAGCAACTGTGAAAGATTTAGATTCTAATGTCGAAGAATTTAATACTATGATGAATGAAGTATCGGTTTCATCTAGAAAAAACATTGCGATTATAAAAACAATTGATGAAATTGCATTTCAAACCAATTTATTAGCTTTAAATGCATCCGTTGAAGCAGCAATAGCAGGTCAGGCAGGTTTAGGTTTTTCAGTTGTTGCCGAAGAAGTTAGGCATTTAGCAAACCGATCGAAAGATGCAACTAAAGAATCAAGTAATTCAATCAATGAAACCCTAAATAATTCCTTGATTATTGAAAAAAAATCAGGTTTAATCCGTCAAAAAGTTGCAGAAAACCTAGAAATGCAACAAAAATTAAGTGAAATATTACAAATAGCGGCTATCGAAATCGGCGAAACAAATGACCATGTAAAGCAAATTGAATATGCTATGACCGAAATAAATGTGATTTCACAAGCAAATTCTGCTCTTTCCGAAGAAAGTAATGCAATTTCGAATGAGCTTAAAGACAAAGTTGACGAACTAAATGTGATGACAGAAATCTTAAATAACATACTCAACTTTCGGACTTTGACATTTTGTAAAGTGAATTATTTTGTTAACGGTTTTATGTAGCATAATTAATGAAAACAAGAGCTTATTCACATCATAATGAGCTA
>Ga0210034_1000672_pt1 | contig 35202 bp, 29 predicted proteins | sample CryGeymeta201505_FD_185466 | JGI IMG/M metagenome (GOLD analysis project Ga0210034, IMG submission 185466) | Groundwater microbial communities from Crystal Geyser aquifers in Utah, USA - Crystal Geyser metaG 2015-05 (SPAdes) (version 2) | ecosystem: Environmental > Aquatic > Deep subsurface >... | reverse complement strand
TCGGAATAAACACCACATGGTATTTGCACTCCCACCAACTATGACTTAGGCTTTCAAATTCGTCCATCGTAAAACTCCCTCTATTGAGTGTGCTTGGCGGCTCACTCTGGAAGTTTCACGGTGGACTCCCGCAAAAGTCAAACTTCTACTGCCACCCCGGCACAGCCGGGGGATTTCCCGTAATGGTTTAAAAATAATCAAACAGTTACGTTTCTGGATGGGAACTAGTTAATGCAGCTTATAGGCGCACCCTTTAAGCAACGCCTTGGCTTGCCAGATAGTCTTCATAGTTGCCGCTGAAGTCGATAATTCTATCAGCGCGGATTTCCAGGATACGCGTTGCCAGTGAGCTCACAAATTCGCGGTCATGGCTGACGAAAAACAGGGTGCCTTTGTATTTGTCCAGCGCGGTATTCAGGGATTCGATGGATTCCATATCCATGTGGTTGGTCGGTTCATCCATTAAGGGGTCGTCTCAGAAAACGGAATTTAAAGTACGCTAAGCGTGCGCAGAGGCTGGCACCCAGCGGTAGAGCGTAGGAACGGACACGCCGAGGTTTTTGGCCACGTCCTTGGGCGGAACGCCGCTGGCCAACAGCTTTTTGGCGGACTCTATCTTGCTATCGGTCATTTTGGGCTTGCGGCCACCCTTGCGACCAAGCTGCCGGGCGACTTCCAGCCCGGCACGGGTGCGCTCGACGATCAACTCGCGCTCCATTTCGGCAAGGCTGGCCATGACGTGGAAGAAAAACCGACCAGATGGCGTGCCGGTGTCGATGGCGTCGGTCAGGCTCTTGAACTGGACGCCCTGCTTGTGCATCTCGCCGACCAGATCGACCAGTTGCTTGACGCTGCGGCCCAGGCGATCCAGTTTCCACACGACCAGGGTGTCGCCCTCGCGCAGCATCTCCTGCGCTTTGCCTAAGCCGGGGCGATCAGCCCGCGTGCCGCTCACCTTGTCCTCAAAGACCTTCTGGCACCCGGCTTTAGTCAAGGCTTCCCGCTGCAACTCAAGGTTCTGGTCCTGCGTCGAAACACGTGCATAGCCGATCAGCATGACTTGTCTCGCATCGGGGTCATGGTGCCATCCCATGGTCGTTGCGGTCTTCGTCGTCGGCGTCCTGGCGCACGGCGGGCAGTTGCTTCAACAAATCCGGCAGCGCTGCCTGCACCGTATCCCACACCACTTCAAGGTTGATGTCGAAATAACCGTGGGCGATGCGGTTGCGCATGCCACGCATGCTGCGCCACGGCACTTCGGGGTGCGCCTGTGTGAACTCGGCGTAACTGTCCATCACCTTCGTCGCCGCCTCACCAATGATGATGAGGCTCATGATGACGGCTTGCTGGGTGCGCTTGTCTTCAAGGAAGTTGGGTTTGCCCAGTCCCTCCACGAAGGCACACGCATCCGTTGCGGCCTGCTGCACGTGGTCGAGATAGTCGGGAAGGCGGTTCTCGCTCATACCGGCTGCGCCTCCGCGAGCACCTGGGCGCGGAACTTCGGCGATAGGTCGGCAGGGGTCAGTAGATCGACGTGGACGCCAAGCATGGACTCCAGTTCGACTTGCAATCCGCCTAGGTCAAACAGCGTCGCACCGGGTAACGCATCGACCAGCAGATCAAGGTCACTGCCGTCTTGATCGGTGCCATGCAGCACCGAACCGAAGATGCGCGGGTTCGCCGTGCGAAAGCGGCTCGCCGCTTCACGGACGGCCCCTCGCTTGAGGTTAAGCACTAATGATGGTCGCATGGGCACCTTTCTTTATCGAAACTCATTGAAATGGTATGCGATTGAGAATAACATTTCAAGAACTATTTTCGAGAATCTCAATGCCTTGATTACCGTGCTGCATCGGCGGCTTGGCGCGGCCTCTCAAAATCCCTCCGTTTTTAAGAAGAAGGAGTCTGCATGCCGCGCCGTTCGATCCTGTCCGCCACTGAGCGCGAAAGCCTGCTCGCACTACCCGACGCCAAAGATGAGTTGATCCGGCTCTACACCTTCAACGACGCCGATCTGTCCCGCATTCGACAGCATCGAGGCGCGGCAAATCGACTGGGCTTCGCGGTGCAACTTTGCTACATGCGCTATCCGGGCATCGCGCTCACTGCTGACGCGGAACCCGATGCGCCCTTGTTGCGCATGGTGGCCGACCAGCTCAAGCTGCCCGGCGACATCTGGAACGACTACGGCCAACGCGCCGAAACGCGGCGCGAACATCTGTTGGAATTGCAGTCAGCCTATGGCTTCCAATCGTTCACGACTCTGAGCCATTATCGGGCTGCCGTGCATAGCCTGGACGATCTGGCCTGGCAAACCGACAAGGGTATTGTGCTGGCACGCGAGCTGGCCGATGGGTTGCGCCGCAAGAACGTTTTGCTGCCAGCGGTCTGCGTGATGGAGCGCATCTGCGCCGAGGCGATCACCCGCGCCAATCGGCGCATTCACGCCGCTCTGACCGACACCCTGACAAACGTCCACCGGCAACGCCTGGACGAACTCCTCAAGCGCAAGGAGGGCAGCAAAGCGACTTGGCTGGCGTGGCTGCGCCAATCGCCTGCAAAACCGAACTCGCGCCACATGCTTGAACACATCGAACGCTTGAAATCCTGGCATGGGCTTGACCTACCTGCTGGCATCGAACGGCAGGTACACCAAAACCTCTTGCTCAAGATCGCCCGCGAGGGCGGCCAGATGACGCCCGCCGACCTGGCCAAATTCGAGCCGCAGCGACGCTATGCCACCTTGGTCGCGCTGGCCATCGAAGGCATGGCCACAGTCACTGATGAAATCATCGACCTGCACGACCGCATTATCGGCAAGCTGTTCAACGCGGCCAAGAACAAGCATCAGCAGCAGTTTCAGGCCAGCGGCAAGGCGATCAATGACAAGGTGCGGCTGTATGGACGCATCGGCCAAGCCCTGCTGGATGCCAAACAGAGCGGCGGCGATCCGTTTGCCGCCATCGAGGCCATCATGCCGTGGGATACCTTCGCCGCCAGCGTCACAGAGGCGAAAACACTGGCGCGGCCTGCGGACTTTGATTTCTTGCATTATATTGGCGAGAGCTACGCCACCTTGCGCCGCTACGCGCCGCAATTCCTCGACGTGCTCAAGCTGCGAGCTGCGTCCGCCGCCAAGGGTGTGCTCGATGCCATCGACGTGCTGCGTGGCATGAATAGCGACAGCGCCCGCAAGGTGCCCGCTGATGCGCCGACCGCATTTATCAAGCCGCGTTGGGCCAAGCTGGTTCTAACCGACGAGGGGATTGACCGGCGTTACTACGAGCTTTGCGCCCTGTCGGAGCTGAAGAATGCGCTGCGCTCGGGCGACGTGTGGGTGCAAGGTTCGCGCCAGTTCAAAGACTTCGACGAATACCTGGTGCCGGTCGAGAAGTTCGTCACTCTGAAGCTGGCCAGCGAATTGCCGCTGGCCGTAGCCACCGACTGCGATCAGTACCTACGTGAACGACTGGAATTGTTGGAGGAGCAGCTCGCTACGGTCAACCGCATGGCGGCGGCCAATGACCTGCCGGACGCCATCATCACCACCGCGTCGGGGTTGAAGATCACACCATTGGATGCGGCGGTGCCCGACACCGCTCAAGCCCTGATCGACCAGACGGCCATGCTGCTGCCGCACCTCAAAATCACCGAGCTGCTGATGGAGGTCGATGAGTGGACAGGGTTCACCCGCCATTTCACACACATGAAGACCGGCGACACCGCCAAGGACAAAACCTTGCTGATGACGACGGTTCTGGCTGATGCGATCAACCTGGGCTTGACTAAAATGGCTGAGTCCTGCCCCGGCACAACTTATGCCAAGCTGTCCTGGCTGCAAGCTTGGCACGTCCGTTGAAACCTATTCGACGGCGCTGGCCGAGCTGGTGAACGCGCAGTTTCGGCAACCCTTCGCCGGAAACTGGGGCGACGGCACCACGTCATCGTCGGATGGCCAGAACTTCAGAACCGGCAGCAAGGCGGAGAGCACCGGGCATATCAACCCGAAGTATGGAAGCAGTCCAGGGCGGACGTTTTATACCCCAAGGTGAATTTGTCCTGATGAATTCCGCCTTTAAATACATTGGGTTGTACTCAATCCAGATGGTAACCGAAGTGCCATGTGAAAACATATTGAAATACAATCAGTTGGCGGAGACGGCAGCCACTGGTCAAGAAAAATCAATGACTTACAAGTGAGAACAAATTTGTCGTGTTTTATACCCATATCTCCGACCAATACGCGCTCTTCAGCGCCAAGGTGGTCAACGTCGGCGTGCGCGATTCGACCTATGTGCTCGATGGCCTGCTGTACCACGAATCTGACCTGCGCATTGAGGAGCACTACACCGACACAGCGGGCTTCACCGACCATGTGTTTGGCTTGATGCACTTGCTGGGCTTTCGCTTCGCGCCGCGCATTCGAGACTTGGGCGACACCAAGCTGTTCATCCCCAAGGGCGATACCGCCTATGACGCGCTCAAGCCGATGATTAGCAGCGACAGGCTGAACATCAAGCAAATTCGCGCCCATTGGGACGAAATCCTGCGACTGGCCACCTCGATCAAGCAGGGTACGGTGACGGCCTCGCTGATGCTCAGGAAACTCGGCAGCTATCCGCGCCAGAACGGCTTGGCTGTCGCCCTGCGCGAATTGGGGCGCATTGAGCGCACGCTGTTCATTCTCGACTGGCTGCAAAGTGTGGAGCTGCGCCGCCGTGTGCAAGCCGGACTCAACAAGGGCGAGGCGCGCAACGCGCTGGCCAGGGCGGTGTTCTTCAACCGGCTGGGCGAAATCCGCGACCGCAGCTTTGAGCAACAGCGCTACCGGGCCAGCGGCCTCAATTTGGTGACAGCAGCCATCGTGTTGTGGAACACCGTCTATCTGGAAAGGGCGGCGAACGCCTTGCGCAATCACGGTCAAGGTGTCGATGACGCGCTGTTGCAGTACCTGTCGCCGCTGGGCTGGGAGCACATCAATCTGACCGGCGATTACCTCTGGCGCAGCAGCGCCAAGGTCGGTGCAGGGAAGTTCAGGCCGTTACAGCCGCTGCCAAAGCCTTAACGTACTTTAAATTCCGTTTTCTGAGACGACCCCTGGAACGGCTGCGATTGGCGCTGGCACCGGCATTCAAGGTCGGGAAACGGTCGGCTGCGGATATCCCGCGACGGGCGCGCGCCTCGCGCAGGCGCGCCTGCGCCTGCTTCAGGTCCAGGTTGTTGGCCGTCGCTTGCTCGATCAGCCGCGACAGTTGCGGGTCGTCGAGACCGTTCCACCATTGGGCGAGTTGCGCAGCTTCGGGTGAGACGGATTTCAAGCCGCCTTTCATGGCGCTGTGCCAGGCCGCCGGGACAGACACTTCGGGCGTCCGATAGTCGGGCCCGACCGCGCAGCCGGCGAGCAGCAACGCCAGTGCCACGCCAGCCAGCTTCGTCGTTTCTGTCATGTCAAACATGCTCACCGTTTTCCTCTCCCACTCCAGTCATTTCACAGCCCACCGCCGCCCAGAGCCTTGTAAAGCTGGGCGGCAGCGGTGAGCCATGCGTGCCGGGTTTGCACCGTGGCTTGCTGGGCGGAAAAGGATTCACGCTGCGCATCCAGCACTTCGAGGTGGCTGGTGACGCCCGCTTTGTAGCGGGCTTCCGCCAGACGCAGGCGCTCGTTCTGGGCCTTTTCTGCAGCTTGCTGCGCGCGCAGTTGCTCGACCAGATAGGTGCGGGCGGCGAGGAGGTCGGCCACTTCGCGGAAGGCCTGCTGGATGGTTTTCTCATACTCGGCTACGGCGATGACTTTGCGGGCCTCAGCGAGATCCACTCCGGCGGCGCTGCGGCCAGCGTCGAACAGCGGCAGGCGCAACGCCGGCTGGAAATTCCAGCTTTCGCTGCCGCCGCCGAACAGCCCGGAAAGGGCGCTGCTCGCCGTTCCCAGGCCAGCGGTCAGGCTAATGCGCGGGAGGAAGGCGGCGCGCGCTGCGCCGATATTGGCATTGGCGGCAATCAGTCTTTTTTCCGCAGCCAGCACGTCGGGCCGCTGGAGCAGCACTTCCGCCGACAGGTCCGCAGCCAGGTCGGCAACGATGCCCTGATCCTTGAGCCTGCGCCCATCGGGCAGGCTGGACGGTTGCTGGCCGACCAGCAGAGCCAGCGCATTCGATGCGGCGGCCTGCTGGGTTTGCAGGCTGGCGTAGTCCGCGCGCACCTGTTCCAGTGCGCCGTCAGCCTGCAGGAAGTCGAGGTCGCCGGCCAGCCCCACTTCCCGCCGGCGGGCGATCAGGTTGCGGGTTTCCTCGCGGCTCTTTACGGTTTCACGGGCAAGCTGCGTGCGCTCATCCATTTCCAGCAGGGTGAAATAGGCATTGGCGACCTCGGAGATGAGCGACAGGCGCAGGGCGCGCCCTGCTTCCTCGGTGGCAAGGAAGCTCGACAGCGCCGCTTCATCGAGGCTTTTCACCCGCCCCCAGAAATCCAGCTCGAAAGACAGCAAGGAGAATCCCACGTCGTAGCGATGGGCGGTGTTTGCTTTCCTTGTAGGGGACAAGTCACCTGGCGTGCGCGTCGCTTGCCCGCTAGCGGCTACATCGACGTTGGGCAAGCGGTCGGCGCGGGTAATGCCATGGAGTGCGCGAGATTCCTCGACGCGTGCGGCGGCGATGCGCAGATCCCGGTTGTGTTCGAGGGTGGCCGCGATCAGGGCTTGCAGTCTTTGATCGGGGAAGAAGTTGCGCCAGTCGAGTTCAGTTGCCTTGCGCGCGCCGTCCGGCTGGGCCGTTTGCGGCCATTGCGCGGCAACCGGCGGTTCGGGCCGCTGGTAGTCGGGCATCAGCGAGCAGCCGGCCAAAGCGGCCCCAAGGGCGATGACGAATGACTTACGCATGATCGTTCTCCTCGTGTCGGCGTGCATGGCCGGGGAATATTTTCCGCACCACGACGAAAAATACCGGCACCAGGAATATCGCCAGGAAGGTGGCCGCAAGCATGCCGCCGATGACACCGGTGCCGATGGCGTGGCGGCTGTTGGCTCCGGCTCCGGTTGAGATCGCCAGTGGCAGCACGCCCAGAATGAAGGCGAAGGAGGTCATCAGGATCGGTCTGAAACGCAGGCGGCAGGCCTCCAGGGTGGCCTCGACCAGCCCCATGCCTTGTTCCTGCAAGTCGCGGGCGAATTCGATAATCAGAATGGCGTTCTTGCTGGATAGCCCGATGATGGCGATGAGGCCGACCTTGAAATACACGTCATTGGGCAAGCCGCGCAAGGTCACCGCCAGCGTCGCGCCGAAGATGCCCAGCGGTACCACAAGGAGCACGGCAAAGGGAATCGACCAGCTTTCATACAGCGCGGCCAGCGCGAGGAAAACCACCAGCAGCGACAACGCGAAAAGGAAGGGCGCCTGACTGCCGGAGAGTTTTTCCTCGAACGAGGTGCCGGACCACTCGAATCCAACGCCTGGAGGAAGTTTTTTGGTCAGATCCTCCAAGGTCAGCATCGCCTCGCCGGTGCTGTGGCCGGGTGCCGGGCCGCCAGAGATTTTCATGGCCGGCAGGCCGTTGTAGCGGTCGAGTTTCGGCGAACCGACGATCCAGCGCGGGGTGACCAGTTCGGCCAGCGGTACCATTCCCCCATCCCGGTTCCTGACCGACAGGCGCAGCAGCTTCTCGGGCGCGGTACGCAAGTCCGCCTCGGCCTGCATCTGCACGCGCAGGATCCGGCCCTGCCGCTCGAAGTCGTTGATGTAGGCGACCCCCAAGGTGGATTGCAGGGTTTCGTTGAGGTCGGCAATGGAAACGCCGAGGGTTTCAGCCTTGCGCCTGTCGACGTCGAGCAACAGCTGCGGCCCGGCTTCCTGACCTTCCGGCCGCACACCGGCCAGATTCGGGTTCTGCCCGGCCAGCCCCAGCGCCATGTTGCGCGCTTCGAGCAGTTTGTCCCGACCGAGGCCCGCGCGATCCTGCAGGCGGAGGTCGAAGCCGCCAGTGGAGGCGAGTTCAGGAATGGGCGGCGGGTTAACGGCAAAAATCATCGCCTGCTTGATCTGGAAAAAAGTCATGTTGGCGCGCTGCACCAGCGCCGTGGAGGTATGGTCAGCGCCCTTGCGCTCGTCCCAGTCCTTGAGCCGCACGAAAGCGAGGGCTGCGTTCTGTCCACGGCCAAAAAAGGAGAAACCGACCACGCCGATGACCTTGGCCACTTCCGGCTGTTTGAGATAATACTGCTCGACTTGGGTGAGCACCTCGATGGTGCGTTCCTGCGAGGCGCCAGGCGGCAATTGCACCATGTTGATGAAGTAGCCCTGGTCTTCGTCGGGCAGGAAGCTGCCGGGCAGGTGCATGAACAGCCAGCCAGTGCCGCCGATGATGGCGGCGTAAAGCACCAGGTAGCGCCCGGTTTTCCCGATTGCGCGCGCGACCCAGGATTGATAGCCCTGAGTGGTGCGGTCGAAGAAGCGGTTGAACCAGCCGAAGAAGCCCTTGGTGGGCCGATATTCCTTGCCAGCTTCGTGCTTGAGCAGCGTGGCGCACAGGGCCGGCGTCAGCGTCAGCGCCATCAGGGCCGAGAACAGCATGGTGAGGATGAGGGTGACGGCAAACTGGCGGTAGATGACACCGACCGAACCGCCGAAAAAAATCATCGGCGCGAACACGGCGGACAACACCAGGGTGATGCCGATGATGGCGTTGAAAATCTGATCCATCGCCTTGCGCGCGGCTTCCCGAGGCGCCAGCCCCTCCGAACGCATGATGCGTTCCACCGCCTCGACTACCACGATGGCGTCATCCACGACGATGCCGATGGCCAGTACCATGGCGAACAGGGTGAGCACGTTGATCGAGTAGCCGAAGACATAGAGCCCTGCAAGCGCTCCGGTCAAGGCGACCGGCACGACGATGGTGGGGATGAGGGTGGCGCGGAAATTCTCCAGGAACAAAAACATCACCAGGAACACCAGCACCATCGCCTCCACCAAGGTCAGCAACACCTCCTTGATGGAAATATCGACGAAGCGGGAGGTGTCGTAGGGCACGTCCCAAGTCACGCCCTTGGGAAAGTAGGGCGCCATCTCAGCCATTTTGGCGCGCACCGCCTTGACCACGTCCAGCGCGTTGCCGTTGGGCGCGACGCGGATGGCGATGGCTGCGGCCGGCTGTCCGTTGAGGCGGGCGAAGATGTTGTAGTCCTGCGAGCCCAGTTCCACCCGTGCAACATCCTTCACCCGCACCGCAGAGCCATCTGGTTGGGTGCGGACGAGAATATTGCCGAACTCCTCGGGCGTCGACAACCGGCTGCGCGTGACGATCACCGCGTTCAATTGCTGGCCGGGTGCCGCCGGCGCCTGTCCCAGTTCGCCGGTGGCGAGTTCCACGTTCTGGGCGCGCACCGCACGGGTCACGTCGGCGGGCGAGAGATTGTAGGCCTGGAGCTTTTCAGGCTTTAACCAGAGGCGCATCGAATATTCGGTGCCGAAGAGGAGTGCCTCGCCCACGCCTTTGACGCGCCGCAGTGGGTCGAGCACGCTGGCGGCGGCAAAACTGCCTAGATCGACGGCCTTCAGGCTGTTGTCCGGCGAATGCAGGGCGACGAACATCACGTAGTTGCGCGAGGGCTTGGTCACCGTTACACCCACCCGCCGCACGTCGTCGGGCAGGCGCGCCTCAATGCGCTTGTAGCGGTTCTGCGCTTCCACCGAGGCGATGTCGATATTGGTGCCGGGCTCGAAAGTCAGGGTCACCGTGCCCGTCCCCAGTTCCGAGGCCGACTCCATGTAGAGCAGGTGTTCGATTCCGTTCATTTCCTGTTCGATCAGGGCAGTGACCGTATCCTCGACCACCTTGGCCGAGGCGCCGGGGTAGACGATGTTGAAGGCGATGGAAGGAGGGGCGACCGCCGGATACTGGGACAGCGGCAGACCCCTGACGGCGAGGCCGCCGGCGAGCAGAATCACCAGGGCGATCACCCAGGCGAAAACCGGGCGGTCGATAAAGAATTTGGCGAACATGGCGAACCCCTATTTTTTTTCACCTGCCGGCGGCTGCGCGACAGGGGTGGCGTTCGGATTCCATAGCACCGGCTTTACCTGTGTGCCGGGGCGGGCTTTCTGCAGGCCGTTGACGATGACTTGCTCGCCGCCTTTCAGGCCTTCGGCGATGACGAAATCGCCACCGCTCATGCCGCCAGTTTTCACCGGTCTGGGCGCCGCCTTGCCTTCTTTATCCACGATCATGACAAGCTGTCCCTGGGGGCTCGGCAGTACGGCGCGCTGGGGCACCCGGATAGCCTGATCGAGCAGGGCTTCGGGGAAGCGTATGCGCACGAAGGCGCCGGGCAGCAATTCATGCCTTGGGTTAGGAAACACGGCGCGTAGGGAAACGCTGCCGGTGGCCGGATCGACGGCGAGGTCGGAGAACAGCAGCTTCCCCGGCTGCGGATAAATGCTGCCGTCTTCCAAAACCAGTTCCACCCGGGCCTGTTCCGCCATCTTGAGCTTGCCCGCCTTCACAGCCTGCCTGAGCCGCAGCAAATCGCCGCCGGGTTGGGTGAAGTCGGCGTAGATCGGGTCGATCTGATCGATGGTGGCCAGGTGCGTCGCCGTGCTTTTGCTCACCAGAGCTCCTTCGGTCACCAGGGCGCGGCCGATGCGGCCGGAAATCGGCGCCGGCACGGTGGTGTTCTCCTGGTCGATGCGGGCGCGTGTCAGCGCCACTTCCGCCTGCTTCACCCTGGCCTCGGCCAGATCGACTTCCTGTTGGCTCACCGCCTTGATTTCGAGCAGAGGACGGTAGCGATCCAGCGTCAGGCGGGCGACGGCCAGATCAGCCTTGGCCGCGTCGAAAGACGCCTGGTAGTTGCGCGGGTCGATGCGAAACAGGGTGGCGCCTTCCTTGACATCGGTGCCCTCGGTAAACAGGCGCTTCTCCAGGATGCCATCCACCTGCGCCCGCACCTGTGCGGTGCGAAAGGCCTGCAACCGGCCCGGCAGCTCTTGGGTGAGAGTGGCCGCACCCGGCGTAACGGTGACGACATCGACGGCGGCATGGCCGGGCCGCCCGGGCCGGTGGCGGATTTTTGGTCGCCTCCCTTACCGCAACCCGCAAGCGTGGCTGTCAGCAGAAGCATCAGCAGAATATTTCGGTTCATGTTCGAGTCCTTTGTCCTTTGTTGGTGTATTGGGTCGAAGACGCGCATTTATGTAGGTTGGGTTAGGCGCGGTTTTTTGCGCCGTAACCCAACAAACCCCAATCTTCCTTATAAATAAACACCAGTTTTGCCTGGAGGCGCCTACTTTTTGTGAATGTTTAGATTTGTTGGGTTACGCGGTAAAGCCGCTAACCCAACCTACATTTATTTATCTGCGTAATAGTGGAGAGTGACTCCGTGTTCAAGTTGCTTTTGCTCAACACATAAATTTCAAATTAATTTCACCTGATTAGTGGTTTGGTTCGTAGGCGCGCAGGAAGCAGTCCACGATCCGCCCGATTCGAGATTTTTCGAGGGCTTCAGGCAGCGGGGTGTTGTTGCTGAGGCGCCGAAAATGATCGATGTTGTGGAACATGCCCAACAGCATTTCGGCGGCAAATCGAGGGTCGTCCTGGCGCAGGTGGCCAGCTGCCATCGCACGGCCGAGGAAATCCGCCAGCCGGGCGGCGGTCTGCTCCGGTCCCTTGGCGAAGAAGGCCTGGGCCAGAGCCGGAAAACGTGCTGCTTCGGCCATCAGGGTGCGGAACAGCGCAAGTCCCTCGGCTCCATGCACCTTCTGGCGGAAGGTCGCGCCAAAGCGGAGGAGGGTGGCGCGCACGTCATCCGTCTGGCCGTCCAGCGTAACTACAATGGCGGCTGAAACCAGGCCAACTGATTCGCTGAACAGCTCATCCTTGCTGGGGAAATGGTTGTAGAGCGTCTGCTTGGCCACGCCGGCGCGGGCCGCGATGCCATCCACGCTAGCCCGGTATCCCTCCGCCATGAAGGCTTCCCTGGCCGCCTGGATCAGGCGGTTACGGGTCTCTGCGGCGGCTTCTGCGGGACTGGACATGACTCTCCCAAAATTTAAACGTTATGGACTGGACAGTCTAGTCTATGCATTCTTTTAGGTCAATCGTGTTTGGTAGCGAGACCGCGATGACCTGACTGATTGGGTCCAGGAATGAGGGATAGGCGCCAATATTATGACTTGATTCAGCACAGTTAAGACTAGCTGGAATAGGTGTTCGTCCTTATAATGCTCAGCGGATTTCAGCCATCCTTAACCTCAACCCCACCATGGATTATGAAAAAAATCAAAACCAGCATCGTAACGGCCTTCTCAATCATCCTGATTAGCCTGGCGCTAACCTCGGGCCAGTCTTATGCCTCGGAATCAGCAGGGAAAGGGGAAGGTGGCGGGCTATACATAAAATTGGATGCTTTTACAGTCAATTTGCAGGGATTATTCCAATACCTTCAGGTCTCAATTACCCTGATGGCCGCAAACCCGTTTGTGGGTGAAGATGTCAAAGCGAATATGCCAATCATTCGCCATGAACTGATTCTATTGCTCAGCAGCAAAGAGGCCGGTCAGATTTCGACTTTTGAAGGGAAACAGGCGTTGTTGCAGGAGGTTAGACACGCCGTCAACAAAGTCATCCACTCGACTGACAAACAGGGAATTTCCAACACGCTTTTTGAATCGTTTATTATCCAATAGGCGTTGGCGTTCCATTATCGCCGCCCGGTAAAGCCTGTGTAGCGCAATCGTTATTGCGCCGAATGAAACTGGCGCTTCAGTCATGTAGGTTGGGTTGAGCGGTCTTTGCGAAACCCAACAAACCCAAACTTCAAAAACAGGTTTTGTTGTTTGGGTTTGTTGGGCATCGCGATAAAACTGCTCAGCCCAACCTACATATTATTCCGCGCACCAAGACCGCCATACGCTTCAGCAACAGTGCGAAGCGCAAGAAGGCCTGCGGCACGGTCATCGGGGTTGTCTAGCCGCAAATGCGGTCTGTCCACCGATTACCCCAGTTCCTTCAACAACCGCACAATCTCTTCCATCCGGTTTTTTACTTCCGGCATTTCGCGGCTGATTTTCAGCCGGTCCGGTCCGGCCAGCTTGCAGCCGGGTTTGCTCTGGATCATCTGGATGATTTTAACCGGATCGATCGGCGGATTGGGGATGAATTGCAGCAGGATGTCGCCGCTGCTCGCATCGATCTTAATGATGCCGAGCGGCTTGGCGAGGATGCGCAGGCGGTGGGTGTCGAGCAAGGCGCTGGCCTGCGACGGCAGTAGGCCGAAGCGATCGATCAGTTCCTCGTGGAGCTGGTCCAGTTCCTCCAGGGAAGCGCAGTTTGCCAGGCGCTTGTACAGGGTCAGGCGCTCGTTGACGTCGCCGCAATAGTCGTTGGGCAGCAAGGCCGGGCTGTGCAGGTTGATTTCGGTGGTAATGCCGAGCGGCTGGTCGATGTCGGGTTCCTTACCCGCTTTGAGCGCCTTTACCGCCCGGTTGAGCATTTCGGTGTAGAGGTTGAAGCCGATCTCCTGCATTTCCCCGCTCTGCGATTCGCCCAGAATTTCCCCCGCGCCGCGGATTTCCAGGTCGTGCATGGAAAGATAGAAACCGGCGCCCAGGTCTTCCAAGGACTGGATCGCGTCCAGGCGCTTTCTCGCCTGCGGCGTGATGCCCTCCTCGCCGGGGGGCGTGAGCAGGTAGGCGTAGGCCTGATGGTGGGAACGTCCGACACGCCCGCGCAGCTGGTGCAGCTGGGCGAGGCCGAACTTGTCGGCGCGGTGGATGATGATGGTGTTGGCGGTGGGGATGTCGATGCCGGTTTCGATGATGGTGCTGCACAGCAGCAGGTTGAAGCGCTGCTGGTAGAAGTCGCGCATCACATGTTCCAGCTCGCGCTCGCGCAGCTGGCCGTGGGCCACGGCGATGCGCGCTTCGGGCAGGAGTTTGGCCAGTTTTTCCCGCACGTTGAGGATGGTTTCAACCTCGTTATGCAGGAAATATATCTGTCCACCGCGCTTGAGTTCGCGCAGCACCGCCTCGCGGATGACGCCGTCGCTGTCAGGGCTGACGAAGGTCTTGATGGACAGGCGTCGCTGCGGCGGGGTGGCGATGACGGAAAAATCGCGCAGTCCTTCCAGCGACATCGACAAGGTGCGCGGGATCGGCGTGGCGGTCAGGGTCAACACATCGACCTCGGCGCGCAGGGCTTTCAGCCGCTCTTTCTGGCGCACCCCGAAGCGGTGCTCTTCGTCGACGATCACCAGCCCCAGATTCTTGAATTTGATGTCTTTCTGGATCAGTTTGTGGGTGCCGATGACGATGTCGATCTTGCCCTCGGCCATGCCCTTGAGCGCTTCGGTCTGTTCCTTGGCGGAGCGGAAGCGCGACAGTTCGGCAATTTTGATCGGAAATTCGGCGAAGCGGTCGGAGAAGTTCTGGAAATGCTGCTCGGCGAGCAGGGTGGTGGGCACCAGGATCGCCACCTGCTTGCCGTCTGCGACCGCGACGAAGGCGGCGCGCAGCGCGACCTCGGTCTTGCCGAAGCCGACGTCGCCGCAGATCAGGCGATCCATCGGCTTGCCCGCAGTCATGTCCTCGATCACGGCCTGGATCGCGGCAGCCTGATCCGGGGTTTCCTCGAACTCGAAACTGGCGGCGAACGCCTCGTAATCCCGCTGCTTGATCTTGAACACATGCCCCTGGCGCGCGGCGCGCTGGGCGTAGAGATTGAGCAGCTCCGCAGCGGTGTCGCGCGCCTGCTTGAGCGCCTTCTTCCTGGACTTTTCCCATTGGCCGCTGCCGAGCTTATGCAGTGGGGCGGATTCCGGCGAGGCGCCGCTGTAGCGGCCGATCAGGTGAAGATGTGAAACCGGCACGTAGAGCTTGTCCCCGCCGGCATATTCGAGGAGTAGAAACTCCGTTTCGCCTTCGCCCAGATCAAGGCTGACCAGCCCCAGGTAGCGACCGATGCCGTGCTGTTCGTGCACCACCGGATCATTGATGCGAACCTCGGACAGGTCGCGCAGCATGTTTTCCACGGTTGATTTGCGCGCAGCATCGCGGCGCCGGATCTGGCGCACTTGGGTGGCATACAGCTCGCTTTCGGTGATGAAAGCAAGTGAGGGGTGAGGAGGGGCAAGGGGTAAGGAGGGAAGAACAAAACCGGCGTTCAAAGGGCCTACGCCGAGCATGAATTTTTCCTGACTTCCCTGGAAATCGGCATAGGTTTCGCAGGGTACCGGCTTGAGGCCATGCTCCGCCAGGAATTGCAGCATGGTTTCGCGCCGCCCCAGGCTTTCCGCCAGCAACAGGATGCGGCCATCAAAATCGGCAACGAACTGCTGCAAACGGCTGACCGGATTGTCGGCGCGACGATCCACCTGAATCGAGGGCAGCGGCAGTGCTGAGTCCTGCGTGTCGGCGCTCAGTTCGATGCGCGGATAGGGCTTGAGTGCGGCGAACAGGGTTTCCACCGGCAAGAACAGCTCCTGAGGTGGCAACAGCGGTCGGTCGCGGTCGCCGCGCAGCAGTTGATAGCGTGACTGGGTATCGCGCCAGAAAGTTTGCGCTGCCAATTCCAGTCCGTGGTACTGGCAGATCAGGGTATCCTGCGGCAGGTAATCGAACAGCGTGGCGGTGCTTTCGAAAAACAGCGGCAAATAATATTCGATGCCGGGCGGCGCGAGGCCCGCGCTGACATCCTTGTACAGACGGCTCTTGGAAGGGTCGCCCTCGAATTTTTCGCGAAAGTTGCGGCGGAAAGTGTCCTGGCCGATTTTGTCGAGCGGAAACTCTCGCGCCGGCAGCAGGCGGACATCCTTGACCGGGTAGATGCTGCGCTGGGTGTCCGCGTCGAAGGTGCGGATGCTCTCGATCTCGTTGTCGAACAGGTCGATGCGGTAGGGCAGCGGACTGCCCATCGGGAACAGGTCGACGATGCCACCGCGCACGCTGTATTCGCCGGGGCTTATCACTTGGGTAACGTGGGTATAGCCAGCCAGGGTCAACTGGCCGCGCAGGGCGTCCAGATCGAGCTGGGCGCCCTGCTTCAGGAAAAAAGTGTGCGCCGCCAGAAATTCGCGCGGCGGCAGGCGGTAAAGCGCGGTAGTGGCGGGAATGATGGCGACATCGCAGGCGTTTTGCGAAATCTGGTAGAGCGTGGCCAGACGCTCCGAAATCAGATCCTGGTGCGGGGAGAACTGGTCGTAGGGCAGGGTTTCCCAGTCCGGTAGCAGGTGAACCGAAAGAGCCGGCGCGAAATAAGGGATTTCATCGTGCAGGCGCTGGGCATCCGCAGCCGTTTCGGTCAGAATGATCAGAGGCCGTTTTTGTCCCGCCAGCTGCGCCAGCGCCAGGGCATCGCTCGAGCCTTGAAGGCTGGCGTAGCGCTTGCGCGATCCGGGGGCGGGAAGGGGTTGGCCTGATAACATGGAATAGCAACGAAAACCGCGCATTATAAAGCAATTTCTGCTAGATTTCAGGGTAGGACAACTCGAATAGAGAAGGAGATCATCATGAGTAAAAACAGCCCGAACATTCTTTCCCCCGATGAAATCAAACAAGCGGTAAGCACCTCGGTTGAGGGCGGCGTGGATGTTCGCACCAAGGTTCGTGATTTGACGCTGCAGGCGTTGAGAACTCGCAGGCTTGACTACGATGAGATAAAACCGGTGATCGCCGCAGTGACCGAGGGGATCAGTATGGGCGCGGCGAAACATGTGGGCGAAGTGAGAACTGCGCTTTCAGAGGGGCTTGCCGGACTGGATGAGGCGCTGACCAAGGCGGCCGAGGCGATGCGCCTGGCGCTGGAGCAGCTCACATCGCATGCCAGGGATTTCTCCGAAACCGACTTGAGCTGGGCGCTGGTCAACCTCAAGCGACTGGAGGAGGAATTTCTCGACACCGTCAGCGTGGTGGCCGATTCCGCTGCGGGCAGGATCAAGCAGGAGATGAAGGATATGGTCGTCCACGCCCGACGCGCTGGCACTGACACCGGCGCCAAAGTCGCCGAAACGGTGGGTACCCTCAACAACAAGGTTTCCGCGACGCTGCATGAAGGCAAAGTTGTCGGCAAGGAAGCGGCACGCGAGATGAGTGCGCGCCTGGCGTCGCTGGCAAGCGGGATACTTGCCGGCATGGCGGACGCGCTGCACGAGAAGGCCGAAAAGCTGAAGGGGAAGAGCGGAGAGTGAGTAATTTGGATTCACGTTTGGTAGACCGATGATGCTCTGGGAAACCATCAATGTAATGCGTGACCTGCCGCGCCTGCACGAAATTACCTCTACCCTGATCCGCTATGGCATGGCGGATATCGTGCGCACGCTGGGAATCGGCACTTTGCTCGAACGGGCAGGACGCTTTCTCCACTGGAAGGAACAGGGCGATGTCATGCATCTCGATGCGCCGGTACGGGTGCGGCGCGCGATCGAGGAACTGGGCCCGACCTTCATCAAGCTAGGGCAGGTGATGGCGACACGGGTGGACGTGTTCCCGCCCAACTGGATCAACGAGTTTGAAAAGCTGCAAAGCGGCGTGCCGCCGGTGCCTTTCGAAAGCCTGTTGCCGCAGCTTGAAGCTATTCTGGGCCGCTCCCCCTATGACATTTTCCAGGAGTTGCAGACTGAGGCAGTCGCTGCCGCCTCAATCGCTCAGGTGCATCATGCCAAGCTTCAGGATGGCACTCCGGTGATCCTGAAAATTCGCCGCCCCGAGATTCGTGCCAAGATCGAGGCCGATCTGCGCATCCTGATGCACTTCGCTCGTCTGATCGAGTTCGAGATGCCGGAAATGCGTCGCTACCAGCCGATCCAGATCGTCCTGCAGTTCACCCGCTCCATCCGGCGCGAACTGGATCTCGCGGCCGAGGCGCGCAACATTGACCGATTCGCCGAAAACTTTGCCGGTTCGGACACCATCGTGATCCCCAGGGTGTACTGGGAATGGACCAGCGAAGTCATGAACGTGCAGCAGTGGGTGGACGGCATACCCGGCAACAATCTGGCGGCGGTCGAAGCCGCCGGATTGGACCGCAAGCTGCTCGCTACGAATGGAGCCGATGCGGTGCTCAAGATGATCATGATCGATGGCTTTTATCATGCCGATCCGCATCCCGGCAACGTGTTCTATCTGCCCGGCAACCGTGTCGCCATGATCGATTTCGGCATGGTAGGCCGGTTGACGGATGAACGCCGTAACCAGATTGTCGACCTGCTCGCAGCCCTGGCCGACAAGGATGACGAAGCGATGCTCAACGTGCTGCTGGAATGGACTGGCGATGCGGCGGTGGACGAATCGAAGCTGGCCGCAGACGTCAACGAATTCGTCTTCAATTATGCCAACGTGCCGCTCAAGGATCTGCGCCTCGGCAAGCTGCTGGGCGAGCTGACCGTGGTCATGCGCGACCACTATCTGGTAATGCCCGCCGACCTCGCCATGCTGTTCAAGGCGCTGATTACCCTGGAAGGCCTGGGCCGTCAGCTCGACCCGGATTTCGACATGGTGGCGCACCTGACGCCATTCGTGCGGCGGGTGATCACCGAGCGTTATATGCCGGATGCGCTGTTCAAGCGCGGCAAGCGGAATTTTCATGATGTTATTTCCCTTGTTACCAGTCTGCCGCGTGATGCGGCGCGCCTGATCAAGGAAGCGCGGCGCGGAAAATTCAAGATCGATCTCGACCTCAAGCGCCTGGAACGTTTTTCCCATCAGCTCGACCACAGCGTCAACCGCCTCACGCTGGGAATCCTTACCGCCTCGCTGGTGATCGGTTCTTCGATCGTGATGACGGTGCAAGGCGGCCCCACTCTGCTCGGCCTGCCGCTGTTCGGTCTGCTCGGTTTTATGGTGGCATTTTTCAACAGCGTCTGGCTGATTCTTTCGATCTGGCATTCCGGCAGGGATAGTTAAAAACAGTGATCGTCCGCATGCAGCAGTTCGAGTTCTCTGACATTTCCCGAATGTTGACGCCGATTTTTGCTCGGCATGACGTCGATGCTTCACGCCTTCTGCAAGTTTTGCTCGAAGTGCAGGATGCCTGTCATTTCATTCCTTCCGAGGCCATCGACCAGATCGCCGCCCATTTCGACGTGCCGCGGGTGAACGTGGAAGGCGTGGCCGGCTTTTATTCCTTCCTTTCCACCCGGCCAGTCGGCGAATACCGGATCCTGTTCAGCGACAACATCACCGACCAGATGCTCGGCAAGGACGAGTTGATGCTGTACTTGTGCAACAAGCTCTGGGTCGAGCCGGGCAAGGTGTCGGAAGACGGCCTGGTCAGCGTAGCCAGCACCTCCTGCACCGGCCTATGCGACCAGGGACCGGCGGCGCTGGTCAACGGCTGGCCGCTGACCAACCTGGATCGGAACCGGCTCGATCTGATTGCGGAACTGATCCGCTCGCGCAAGCCGGTGGCGGATTGGCCGCCCATGCTGTTCGAAGTGGCGGACAATATCCGCCGCAGCGACGTCCTGCTGGGGCAGCCGTTCGAACCGGGAGCGGCGATGCGCGCCACGCTGGCGCGTGGCGCGAAAGAAACCTTGGCAGAGGTAGACAAATCCAATCTGCGCGGTCGCGGCGGCGCAGGCTTCAAGACCGCATCGAAATGGTCGTTCTGCCACGCCGCCATCGTCGAGGAAGAAGGCAGCATGATCTGCGATGTCGGCGGCCACCCCGAGCGCTACATCGTGTGCAACGCCGACGAAGGCGAGCCGGGCACCTTCAAGGACCGCGTGCTGCTTAACAGTTACGCCGATCTGGTGTTCGAGGGCATGACGGTGGGCGCGCGCGTGGTCGGCGCGAGCAAAGGCTTCCTTTACCTGCGCGGCGAGTACCGCTATCTGTTGAAACAGCTTGAAAGCGTACTGCAAAAACGCCGCGAGGCTGGCCTGCTGGGCGACGCCATCCTCGGCCGGGCGGACTTCAGCTTCGACATCGAAATCCATCTCGGCGCTGGCGCTTACATTTGCGGCGAGGAATCCGCCCTGATCGAATCGCTCGAAGGCAGGCGCGGCCGCCCGCGCAACCGTCCGCCGTTCCCGGTGACGCACGGCTACAAGGGGAGGCCGACCGTGGTGGACAATGTCGAAACCTTCGCCTGTGTGGCGAAAATCGCGGAGCGGGGCGGCGCCTGGTTCGCCGCAATGGGCACGGCGCAGTCAACCGGCACCAAGCTGCTTTCGATTTCAGGTGATTGCGCGACCCCAGGCATCTACGAATACCCGTTCGGCGTCACGGTGCGCCAGATACTCGCCGATTGCGGCGCCAGGGAGCCTTATGCGGTCCAGGTTAGCGGGCCTTCCGGCACCCTGATTTCATGGAAGGAATTCGACCGCAGAATTGCCTTCGAGGATTTGCCCACGGCGGGCGCTTTCATGGTGTTTCAGCGCAAGCGCGACATGTTTCAAACCGCGCGGAATTTCGTCCACTTCTTCGCGCACGAGAGCTGCGGGTTTTGCACGCCGTGCCGGGTCGGCACCGAACTGCAGAAGAAGATCATGGACAAGATCGCAAGCGGGCACGGTACCGCCTCCGATCTGGAGGAGATGAAAAGCCTCGGTCATATTCTCAAAACCATGAGCCATTGCGGGCTGGGCAGCAGCGCCGCCAACCCGGTTTTGGATACCCTGGAAAAGTTTCCCGACGTCTACGTGCGTAAACTGAAGGCGCTGGCCTTCGAGCCGGCTTTCGACCTCGATGGCGCGCTGGAAACCGCGCGCAAGATGACCGGCCGCGACGACGATTGGGCGCACTTATGAGCAAAACCATCACCATCGACGGACTGACCGTGCCGTTCCGGGAAGGACAGACCATCATGGACGCGGCGCTGTCTGCCGGCGTCTACATTCCGCACCTGTGCCATAACCCGGAATTCAAGCCCCACGGCAGTTGCAAGCTATGCACCGTCAACGTCAACGGGCGCAACGTCGCCTCCTGCACCCTACCCGCAGTGGAAGGCCAGCAGGTGCTGAGTGACATCGCGGAACTCAATGCGGAACGGCTTGCCCTGACGCAAATGCTGTTCGTCGAGGGCAACCATCTCTGTCCCGCTTGCGAGAAAAGCGGCAACTGCCAGCTCCAGGCCGTGGCCTACTATCTCGGCATGATGAGCCCGCACTACAACCACTTCTATCCGCAACGCGAGGCGGACGCTTCCCATCCCGACGTGATGCTCGACCGCAACCGCTGCATTTATTGCGAACTCTGCGTGCGGGCCAGCCGCGAGGTGGACGGCAAGAACGTGTTCGGCCTTTCCGGGCGCGGAATCAAAACCATCCTGGCCGTCAATTCGGCTAGCGGCCTGCTGGGCGACACCGATCTCGCCGTCACCGACAAGGCCGTCCAGGTGTGCCCGACCGGGGCGATCCTGGTCAAGCGGCGCGGCTTTACCGTGCCGATCGGCCAGCGTGTTTTCGACCACCTCACCATCAAGGACTTGCAGACTGGGGGTGGCCATGAGTGAGCAAAGCGATCGTGGCCCTCTCCCCATCCCTCTCCCACCAGTGGGCGAGGGGGAGGTTGTGTCGCCTGCTGGCGACGCTAAAAAGATTCGAATTGCCACTTGTTCCCTGGCGGGCTGCTTCGGCTGCCACATGTCGTTGCTCGACATCGACGAGCGCCTGTTCGGCCTGATCAAGCTGGTCGAATTCGACCGCACCCCGCTCACCGACATCAAGCATTGCGGGCCATGCGATGTCGGCATCGTCGAGGGGGGGGTGTGCAATGCAGAAAATGTACACGTTCTCAAGGAGTTCCGCAATACTTGTAAAGTATTAGTTGCGATTGGCGCATGCGCCATCAACGGCGGCGTTCCCGCGATGCGCAACAACATCGACCTGTGGGAATGCTTCCAGGAAGTTTATCAGTACGAAGGCGGACTGGACGGCGGCCAAGTGCCCAACGACCCCGAACTACCCCTGCCGTTCGACAAGGTGCACCCGATCTACGAGGTGGTGAGGGTGGACTACTTCCTGCCCGGTTGCCCGCCGTCAGGCGACGCGATCTGGAAGTTCCTGACCGATTTGTTGAACGGCCGGGAGCCGAAACTGGATTATGAGATGCTGCATTTTGATTAGGTTCAGGGGCTAGGGATCAGGGGTCAGGGGCTAGGAAATTCCAACCCCTGATCCCTAGCCCCTGATCCCTGGAAAAAACTATGACTTTTGAACTGGAAACAGCCGCAAATCCGGAAGGGCTCAAGCGCATAGTGATCGAGCCGGTTACCCGGGTCGAAGGCCACGGCAAGGTCACCCTCCTGCTCGACGACGACAACCGCGTACACCAGGCGCGGTTCCATATAGTCGAATTTCGCGGCTTCGAGAAATTCATTCAGGGGCGGCCCTACTGGGAAGTGCCGGTGATCGTGCAGCGCTTGTGCGGCATCTGCCCGGTGAGCCACAACCTGGGGGCTGCTAAGGCGATGGACATGATTGTTGGCGCGAAGTTGACGCCGACCGCCGAGAAGCTGCGCCGCCTCATGCACTTGGGCCAGGTGCTGCAATCCCACGCGCTGCATTTTTATTATCTGGCTTCCCCCGACCTGCTGTTCGGCTTCGACAGCGACGTGGCCAGGCGCAACATCGTCGGCGTGGCCGCAGCCTATCCTGGTGTCGCCCGGCAGGGCGTGGCTTTGCGCAAGTATGGGCAGGAAATAATCCGGATCACGTCCGGCAAGCGGGTTCACGGCACCGGGGCGATTCCCGGCGGCGTAAACAAAAACCTGTCGCCGCAAGAGCGGGACGTGCTGCTGAAGGACATCGACCAGGTGATCGCTTGGAGCCGGGATGCGGTGGAACTGATCAAGAAAATCTACTGCGGCCAGGCGGATTTTTACAATGGGTTCGGTTATTTCAAATCCTGCTTCATGAGCCTGGTGCGGGAGGACGGCGCCCTGGATCTTTACCACGGCGGATTGAGAGCCATGGATGAGCTTGGCCAGACGATTTTCGACCATGTCGATTACAGCCATTACTGGGATTATGTCCACGAGGAAGTGAAACCCTGGTCCTACATGAAATTCCCGTTCATCCGGTCGAAGGGCAGGGAGGAGGGCTGGTACCGGGTCGGCCCGCTCGCCCGGATCAACAATTGCGACTTCATCCCGACGCCCCTGGCCGAGGCCGAAAGGAAGACGTTCAAGGTGTTCGGCGGCGGCAGCGCCACCCAAGCCACGCTGGCCTATCACTGGGCGCGCATGATCGAAATGCTGCATTGCGCCGAAGGCATCCGGGAACTGCTGCACGACAATGATTTGCTCGGCAGCGACCTGGTCAGCCGGGGAGAGCGGGCGTTACGGGGCGTGGGCGTGATCGAAGCGCCGCGCGGAACGCTGATCCACCACTACCACATCAACGAGAACGAGCTGATTGTCCGCGCCAACCTGATCGTGTCCACTACCCACAACAATCAGGCAATGAACGAAGCGGTGCGGCAAGTGGCCCTGCAATACCTGGACGGCCAGACGCTCACCGAGGGGCTGCTCAACTACATCGAAGTGGCGATCCGCGCCTTCGATCCGTGCCTGTCCTGCGCCACCCACGCTGTGGGCAAAATGCCACTGGAAGTGGATCTGGTGGATGCGGGCGGGAACATCATCGACCGTTTGAACAAGACCTCAGACGGCCGGTGCGACGCTTGATGGCGCCGCTGCTCATCTTCGCTTACGGCAATCCGAGCCGGGGCGACGATGCCCTCGGGCCGCAGTTGCTCGATCTGCTTGCCGAAGGCCGGGCGCAACGCCCCGAGTGGCCCGAATTCGAGCCGGTTACCGATTTTCAGTTGCAGGTCGAGCACGCGGTGGATATGGAGCGGCGCGATCTCGTCCTGTTCATCGACGCCAGCGTGTCCTGTCCGAGCCCATTCCTGTTTTCCCCTATTCGACCGGCGCAGGATGCCGGATACACCACCCACGAAATGTCGCCGGAAGCCCTGCTGCACGTGTTCGAGCAGGTTTATCAGCGGCCTGCGCCCCCGGCTTTCCTGCTCTCGGTGCGAGGGGAAAGCTTCAACCTGGGCGAACCGCTAAGCCGGGTGGCGGTTGAGAACCGGGATGCGGCGCTGAACTTGCTGCTGCAATTGTGCGCCCATCCGGATTACGAAGCATGGCAAACCTTGAGCGCTGCCATTCCAGTGCAATAGTCGGAATATTGCATGGCACATGCTGGACATTTTTGTATTCAAAATTTTTTCTTATACGATATAACCTTATATATACAAATCATTTTTGTGTTAATGTTTCAGGACATTCTTTGAGACATTTTATCCGGCATGAATTACTGTGAACTAAGAGTCGAAACCCATCGCTCAGGCCCTTTCACCTTTCAGGTTGGAGTGGATCAGGAGGTGCTGGCGCTCGCCTTGCAGCGCGTGGCGGACGCCCACGAGCGCTTCGCCGCATCGCCGCTGTCGCAGGTGGCCAGCCAGCTTGAGCGCGAGGTGGTGGCAAGCAGCATTTTCGGCACAAACAGCATCGAGGGCGGCACGTTAAGCGAAGCGGAAACCGAGGATGCATTGCAGCTCGACCCGGCGCAAGTGGCAGAAATCGAGCAGCGCCGGGTAGTGAATATCAAGGCGGCCTACGACCATGCCCAGTCGGCAGCCAATCGCCCCGGCTGGCGGCCTGATCTCGATTTCATCCGCGAGATTCACGCCGCCGTCACCCGCGATTTGCCTCATCCGCATAATCGCCCCGGCCTGTTTCGGGACAACCCGAAAAATCTGCTTACCTATGTCGGGGATGCCGCCCACGGTGGGCGCTACAAGCCGCCACAATGTGGCGCTGATGTGCGTTTGTTGATGCTCAAGCTGGTTGAATGGCATGACGCGCTGGTGGCTGTCGGCGTTTCGCCGCTGATCCGGGCACCGCTGGTTCACCTCTACTATGAGCTGATTCATCCCTTTTGGGACGGCAACGGGCGCGTCGGCCGCGTGCTTGAGGCGACCCTGCTGCATGCGGCCGGTTACCGTTACGCGCCGTTCGCCATGGCGCGTTACTATCTGGACAATATTGATGCCTACTTTACCTTGTTCAACACTTGCCGCAAGGCGGCGGACAAGCACGCAGCGGCTCCGAATGCCCCTTTTGTCGCATTGCACCTCGAAGGGTTGCGCGTGGTTATCAACCATCTGCACGACCGCGTCAATCGACTGATCGCCATGTTGCTTTATGAAAGCAATATCCGGCGTGCGCTTAGCGACAAGAGCATCAATGTTCGCCAGTACACCATACTCTCGCAGTTGCTCGACAAGGGCCGCTCGATACCTCTTGAAGAAGTCCGGCAAGCGCCGTGGTACGCAAGCCTGTACCTCAAACGCAACGACAAGACTCGTCAGCGCGACTTGAATAAACTGCGCCAGATGGAGCTGCTTTTTCTCGACAAGGAAAACCGTCTCTGGCCCGGCTTTACCCCTCCGGCGCAGATCAAGCCGCTAGCAAAACGGGATGCCGCATGAGTATCCATTCTGGAGTGACAATTGAGCGTGCTTGATCTGGATTCCATTTTCGCCGAAGGCGGCGTTCTCGCTCGCTCCTTCAAGGATTACCGCGTTCGCAGCCAGCAGCTTGAAATGGCGCGGAGTATTTCTGCCGCCATCGAAAAGCACGAAATTCTGGTGGCGGAAGCGGGCACCGGCACCGGAAAAACCTACGCCTATCTGGCTCCGGCGCTGCTCGCTGGCGGCAAGGTGATTATTTCTACCGGCACCAAGACTCTGCAGGATCAGCTTTTTTTCCGCGACATCCCGGCGATGCGCGATGCCCTGAAGGTGCCGGTGACGATAGCGATGCTCAAGGGCCGAGCCAATTACGTCTGCCATCTCCACCTCGAGCGCGCCAAGAACGAAGGGCGCTTCATGACCCGCGACGATTCGGTCTACCTGGCGAAAATCGAAAAGTTCGCCAAGCGTAGCGACAGCGGGGACAAGAGCGCCCTGAGCGAGGTGCCGGAGAATGCCGGTATCTGGGCTTATGTCACCTCGACGCGAGAAAACTGCCTCGGCCAGGACTGCCCGCAGCACAAGGACTGCTTCGTGATGGAGGCGCGCAAGCGGGCGCAAAGTGCGGACGTAGTGGTGGTCAACCATCACCTGTTTTTCGCCGACGTGATGCTGCGCGACGAGGGCGTGGCCGAACTTTTGCCTGCCAGCAACACGGTGATTTTCGACGAAGCGCACCAGTTGCCAGAAACCGCCAGCCTGTTCTTCGGCGAGAACCTGAGCACCTCGCAACTGCTCGAACTGGCTCACGACGCCCACGCCGAGGGCATGGTGTCGGCCAAGGATTTCGCCCAGCTGCCCGAGGGCGCTGCGGCGCTGGAAAAGGCCGCACGCGACCTGCGCCTGGTGTTCCCGCAGGACAGCGTGCGTTTGCCGCTGGCCGGTGCGCAGGGGATGCGTGGCTTCGCGGACGCCCTTGCCGAAGTCAAAACCAATCTCGACGCGCTCAATAAACTGCTCGAATCCCAAGCCGAGCGCAGCCCCGGCCTGGAGAATTGCTGGCAGCGCGGCACCCAGTACGCGGCACAACTCAAGCGCTGGATGGACGAGGAGAACAACGGTAGCGTGCGCTGGGTGGAGGTGTTCAATCGCGCTATGCAACTCAACGCCACGCCGCTTTCCATCGCCGAGATTTTTCGCAAGCAGATCGACGATCACACCCGCGCCTGGATTTTCACCTCCGCCACGCTCGCCGTTAAAAAAGATTTCAGCCACTACCAGAGTCAGATGGGCCTGCTCGAAGCCGCCACAGCTTTCTGGGACAGCCCTTTCGACTACGAGAACCAGGCGGTGCTCTACTCGCCGCAGGGGTTGCCGGAGCCGAACAGCAGCGGCTACACCGAGGCGGTGGTGGCGGCCGCGCTGCCTGTCATCAAGGCCAGCGGAGGCCGCGCTTTTCTGCTCTGCACCAGCCTGCGCGCGATGCGCGAGGCGCACGAACTACTGAAGGAGGCTTTCGAAAAGGAAGGGCTGGCATTCCCCCTTCTGCTGCAAGGGGAGGGCACCCGCACCGAGCTGCTGGAACGTTTTCGCCATCTCGGCAACGCCGTGCTGGTGGCGAGTCAGAGCTTTTGGGAAGGTGTCGACGTGCGTGGCTCTGCGCTGTCTCTGGTTATCATCGACAAGCTGCCGTTTTCCCCTCCAAACGACCCGGTGCTGGCGGCGCGCATCGAGAAGATCAACCAGGAAGGGCGTAACGCCTTCATGGAATACCAGCTTCCCCATGCCGTCATTACCCTGAAACAGGGTGCCGGTCGTCTGATCCGCGACGAAACCGATCGCGGCGTGCTGATGATCTGTGACCCGCGTCTCCTCACCAAGCAGTATGGCCGCCGCATCTGGCAGAGCCTGCCACCGATGAAACGGACTCGGGAAGTGGTGGAAGTGGAGAAGTTCTTCGAACTGCAAACGGGAGAGTAGCCTGTCGGACTTGACGTCCATCGACGTGTCGGCGAGCTGGCTATTGGATGGATCACCTTGATTGGGAAGCTAATGATTAAAGTACTATTTGTCTGCATGGGCAATATTTGCCGATCTCCGACCGCAGAAGGTGTGTTTCGCCATCAAGTCTCTAAGGCTGGCCAGACCGACTATATCATTATCGACTCGGCAGGTACCCATGATTACCAAATCGGTTCGTCGCCCGACAGAAGGGCCCAGCAGGCCGCGCTACAACGGGGCTATGACCTGAGCAGCCTGCGCAGGCGGAAGGTTGGCGCCATGGATTTTCACGAATTCGATTATATTCTGGCGATGGATAGGGAGAATCTGGCCAATCTGTTTCAAATCTGCCCGCCGCAGGAGCAGCACAAACTCAAGCTGTTCATGGAGTTCAGCAGGGGATTCAACCAACGCGAGGTGCCCGATCCTTACTATGGGGGAAATAAGGGGTTCGAAAACGTTCTGAATATGGTTGAGGATGCTGCGTCCGGTTTGCTGGAAGAAATCCTGGCAAGAAATATCGTAAAGGGTTGATGCGAGATAGCACGACCCATCGGGAAGCTGCGTGTAGGCAGCTTCCCGAGAAGCCAGACCTACTTGTGCTGCGTTTCGACCTGGACCAGCGGAGTGCTTTCTTCCACGATTTTGGGGCGTGGTGCACGGCGTGGCCGTGGTGTGCGTTCCGGGGCTTTGGCTACGGCGTCTTCTACAACCGCCTTGACTTTATCAGGGCTGGTTTCCACCATAACCAATCCGCTGGAAGCGATTTGATCATTCGGCACGGCTTGTGGGGCACGGCGACGCGGAGCACGCGGCTTGCTTTCGACCGGGGCAACAGATGGCGCGATGTCGGCTGAGGCGGCAGAAACGGGTTCCGCTTCAACCGGTTTGGATGGCTCGGAAGGAGCTACTGAAAACGCATCTGGCTCCTGAACGACTACGGGCTGAGAAATTTCGGACACTTTTTCAGGTACGGCTTCGACTTTTTCGACTCTTGTGCTTGCCATCTCTGGAGCAGCGACTTCGGGCGCTTTCTCGCTTGAAACTTCAGTGCTTTCAGGAAGATTGAGTGGCGCCTCCGGACGCTCTATGCGTTCCCCTCGCTCACGCCGCCCACCACGGCGTCCGCGTCGGCTCCTGGGCTCCTGGGCTTCGGTTTCTCCCGTCTTGTCAGCGGTTGCCGGGGCAGTTGCCTGAGGGGTGATAATCTCCTTTTCCTTCTTTACTTGCGGCTGAGCGGGCGCACGCGGCTTTTGCCCGCCACGACTTTCTCCGCGTTCGGTGCGGCGAGGCTCACCTCGCTCCGCGTCCCGGTCGCGCTTGCCTCCGCGGCCTTCGCTACGACCTTCACTACGCGGTTCGCGGCGCTTGCCGCTTGCCGCTGGGCGTGCCTTGGGCTTGATCTCTTCTTCCGGTTGAGTGGCACCTAAGCCTTGTAGCCAAGTCTTGACCTTGCCAAACCAGGTTGGCTTGGTTTTGTCCTCAGCCACTATCGGTGCCGGTTGCCCGGGCGTGATGCCGCGCACTGCGGCGATCTGGCGTTGCGGCTTGTCTTCCGCGGACAAGGTTTTTTCTGCGGCGGTTTCAGGCGGCATTTCAACCATGCGGTAGCTGGGTGTTTCCTCGTTACTAACTTCATCGCTTCGCACCCTGACCACGGAATAATTCGGTGTTTCCATGTGGATGTTCGGGATCAGCATGATGCGGGTACTGAAACGCGATTCAATTTCGTGAATTTCCGCACGTTTTTCATTCAGCAGGAAGGTAGCCACGTCCACTGGAACCTGGGCATGAACGGCGGTTGTTCCGTCCTTCATGGCTTCTTCTTGCAGTATCCTCAGAATATGCAGAGCGGAAGACTCGGTACCACGGATGTGACCCGTGCCATTGCAGCGCGGGCAGCCGATGTGGCTGGTTTCACCGAGGGAGGGTTGCAGGCGCTGGCGAGACAGTTCCATCAGGCCAAAACGGGATATCTTGCCCATCTGGACACGAGCCCGGTCGTAATGCAGTCCGTCACGTAAGCGATTTTCAACTTCACGCTGGTTGCGGGTGCTTTCCATGTCAATGAAATCGATCACCACCAGGCCGCCCAAGTCACGCAGGCGCAATTGGCGCGCCACTTCCTCGGCGGCTTCAAGATTGGTGTTGAATGCGGTCTGCTCAATGTCCGCACCACGAGTGGCACGGGCTGAGTTGACGTCCACCGACACCAGCGCTTCGGTATGGTCGATGACGATGGCGCCGCCAGAGGGCAGGGGGACTTCCCGGGCAAACGCGGTTTCGATCTGATGCTCGATCTGGAAACGTGAGAACAGGGGCACGTCATCCCGGTACAGTTTGACCTTGTTCACATTGCCGGGCATGACGTGGCTCATGAACTGCACGGCCTGGTCGTAGATCGCTTCTGTGTCGATCAGGATTTCGCCGATGTCGGGCTGGAACAGATCGCGGATGGCGCGAATGACCAGGCTGCCTTCCTGATAGATGAGAAAGGCGCCGCTTTGTTGTTGGGAAGCGCCTTCAATCGCACGCCATAGCTGCATCAGATAGTTCAGATCCCACTGCAGCTCTTCCTGCGTGCGCCCGATACCTGCGGTGCGCGCAATGATGCTCATGCCAGCGGGAACATCCATCTGTGCCATGATGTCGCGCAACTCGTTGCGCTCTTCACCTTCGATACGGCGGGATACACCGCCACCGCGCGGGTTGTTGGGCATCAGTACCAGATAACGGCCAGCGAGGCTGATGAAGGTGGTGAGCGCAGCCCCTTTGTTGCCGCGCTCATCCTTCTCCACCTGAACGATGAGTTCCTGGCCTTCTTTCAATACATCCTGAATGCGGGCATGGGAAATGTCCGTGCCTTCCGGAAGCAGGAAATTAACACGGGAAACTTCCTTGAAGGGCAGAAAGCCATGACGTTCGACTCCATAATCCACGAAGGCGGCTTCGAGACTGGGCTCGATGCGGGTGATGACACCCTTGTAGATATTGCTTTTACGTTGCTCTTTTCCTGCTGATTCAATGTCCAGGTCAACGAGCTTTTGACCGTCCACAATAGCAACGCGCAACTCTTCGGCTTGCGTTGCATTAAACAACATGCGTTTCATTTGTTATATTCTCCCGCGCTCTTTTCACACGGGGAGACAAACCGCTGCGCTAACTAGCTGGCGTAAAATTGAATGGACTATCTGGTAGTCAGTCAACATGAAAGTCACCATCGTAGGACGGGTTCTGACCCGATATAATCGGGCTGAAGCCCGACCTACATCCCGGAATTTAACGTGACTGGCTACTTAGTCATTAACCTACTTTACGATTAAAATTAAGCCTGAGGTGCGAGTTTGTCGTTCTTTAAGTCCCGTTACTGAAACGAGACTTGAAAAATCTGCGAGTGCTTTGAGCGCGCAATTCGTTTACCATCGCTACTTTTTCTTGTGGTGAGCGAAATTAACCGACAGGGTTTTCAGGCTGGTAGCGACCGATTCCGTATCCTGGCATTCATGAATCGTCTCGGTAACGGCGAATTTATCGTTCGTTTCCTCCAGCGCATTCACGAAGTATAAGCAAATTGAATGATTTAAGCAAAGAATCTGTGTCCTGGGTAACAATCGACGAAAGCAGCGAATCCCAGCGTGTCGATAACTTCCTGTTCAAGTACCTCAAAGGCGTGCCGAAAAGCCATGTTTACCGCATCCTGCGCAGCGGCGAAGTGCGCGTCAACAGCAAGCGTGTCGATGCCGCCCGCCGCCTGGTCGTGGGTGATGTGCTCCGCATTCCGCCGGTACGTTCGTCCCGACCGGCGGATAACGGGGAGCCCAAGGCTGCTGCGCCACAGCTGCTTTCCCGGCATATCCTGTATCAGGACGATGCGCTAATTGCACTCAACAAGCCGTCCGGTGTGGCGGTGCATGGTGGCAGCGGCATCAGCCGGGGCGTGATCGAGCAGATGCGCCTGGAGCATCCCGAATTCAAGTTTCTTGAACTGGTACACCGACTGGACCGGGAAACCTCCGGCGTCCTGTTGCTGGCGAAAAAACGTAGTGCCCTGGTCGAACTGCACCGTGCAATGCGCGAAGGCGAGACGGAAAAACGCTATCTCACCCTGGTCAAGGGGCAATGGCGCAACGCCAAACAAAGCGTGAAGTTGCCGCTGCTCAAATCCGTGACCGGTTCCGGCGAACGCCGGGTCAGCGTGAATGAGGAAGGGAAGAGCGCGCATACGATTTTTACCCTGAAAAAATCCTGGCCTGAATTCTGTCTGCTTGAAGCGGAACTCAAAACAGGGCGTACCCATCAAATCCGTGTCCATCTGTCACATTTAGGATTCCCGATCGTTGGGGACGACAAATATGGCGATTTTCCCTTGAACAAGGCACTGCAGAAGCGCGGTTTGAAGCGTATGTTTTTGCACGCCTTCAAGATGGTGCTCAAACACCCACTGGCGGGCGAGGAGTTGTCTCTGGAGGCGCCTCTGCCGGAAGATCTGGAACGATTCCTCCGCCATTTGGATGCGGAGTAGATAAAGGGAACATGCCGAAACAATTCGATTTGCTGGTTTTCGACTGGGATGGCACGCTGATGGATTCAGCCGGGGTCATTGCCTTTTCCATTCAGGCGGCCAGCCGCGATGTCGGCTTGCCGGCACCCAGCGACAGCGCGGCTCGCCATATTATCGGTCTGGGCCTGAACGAGGCGATTGCCGCCCTGTTCCCCGAATTGCCCCGCTCCGGTTACGCGGCTCTGGTGGAGCGATACCGCCATTATTACCTTGCGCAGGATACTGAAATTCCCCTGTTTGCCGGTGCAGCCGAAACCATAGCCGTATTGCATGAAGAGGGGTTTCTGCTCGCAGTGGCAACTGGCAAGGGGCGGCGTGGACTCGATCGGGTTTTTGAGCAAACCGGTTTGGGTCAATATTTCCACGCTTCGCGTTGCGCCGATGAGTGCTTTTCCAAGCCTCATCCCTGCATGTTGCTGGAAATCATGGACGAACTCGGTGTGCCGCAGTCGAAGACCCTGATGATCGGCGACACCAGCCATGACCTGCAAATGGCCAACAATGCTGGCGTGTCCGCAGTCGGCGTATGCTACGGCGCGCATCCACGGGAGAGTCTGCTGGCGCTGTCGCCTCTTGTCTGCGCCGATGATTTCGGCGAGCTGAGCCGATGGCTGAACGATCATGCCTGATAATGCTAGAATTATAACCACTTAAAATTGAAAGGATAATCATGGCTGACTTCGAGAGCTGGGAACGGAAAACCCTGGAGAAGCTGGCATTGTCAGCCTTGCAGGAACAGCGCCGGGCGCGGCAGTGGTCGATCTTTTTTCGACTGCTGACTCTGGTGTTCCTGTTCATTTTGCTGTTTGCCATAATGGGCTGGTTCAACAAAGGGGAAACCCCTCTTTCCGGCAAGCACACCGCGCTGGTGGAACTGCGCGGAGTGATTGCCGTTGGAGGTGACACCGATGCCGACAGGGTGATCAGTGGTTTGCGCGAAGCCTTCAAGGACAGGGGAACCAAGGGGGTCATCCTGCTAATCAACAGCCCAGGCGGCAGCCCGGTTCAGGCTGGCTATATCAACGACGAAATGCGGCGTCTGCGGGCAAAATATCCGCAAATCCCTTTGTATGCCGTGGTTGAGGATATCTGTGCCTCGGGCGGCTATTACGCAGCCGCAGCTGCCGACAAGATATTTGTCGACAAGGCCAGCATCGTCGGTTCCATTGGTGTGCTGATGGATGGCTTCGGCTTCACCGGGACGATGGAAAAGCTGGGAATCGAGCGCCGGTTGATGACGGCGGGTGAAAACAAGGGATTCCTCGACCCTTTTTCGCCAGTGAACGCCAGCCAGAAGGAACATGCCCAGAAGATGCTGAATGAAATCCACCAGCAATTCATCAGCGTGGTGCGCCAGGGGCGCGGCAAGCGCCTGAAGGAAATGCCGGACATGTTCAGCGGCCTGTTCTGGAGCGGCGAAAAGAGCATCCAGCTCGGTTTGGCCGATGCCCTCGGCAGTGCCGATTACGTGGCGCGCGAGATCATCAAGGCCGAGGAAATTATCGATTTCACGCCGCAGGAAGGCATTGCGGAGCGCTTTGCCAAGCGTTTCGGCGCGGCCACAGCGAGCGCCATCAATCCGCTGGCAAAAGGCGAAATGAGCTTGCATTAGATATGGAACAAGATTATCAGCCAATCGCTTGTATGCAGCATGAGCAGCTGGAACTCAGTGTGTTGCGCCGGATACCGTTGATGCTGGCATACCGGTTGGAGGGCCAGGATAGGGTCGAGAAAGTGATGCCGCTGGATGTGGCCACACGTGACGGTGCGGAATGGCTGAAATTCCGCGGCAAGGATGGCGGCGTGGAAGAAATCCGTCTCGACCGGATTTTATCGTTCGAAGAGGTGTATCGGTTGCCCTCTTCTCGTAATTTAGGGGGGTAGCCCCGAGTTGTTTTCCACTCGCTCGACGTGGTAAGCGTCGAGGCGTGCCGCAATCACCAACAGCTCGTTGGCCGTCAACTCCCGTCTCCGCCACGCTTCCGGCACCTCGAGCAATAAATGAAGATAACGAGCTCCGCGCTTGCACACGGCTGCGGCCAAATTTACCGGCAGTGAGCCGATGACGGTGTCAGCAGCGCCAACGTCGGCAGCGGTCAACAATGATATTTTGCCGCTTTGCCCATTCGATCGCGCCGGGATGGCGCGAGACGAACCGGGCAATTCTCCCCTTTTGTGTGCCATCGTTTTGATTTATACAGTAATGATCCCGGATAATCCATTAGGCCAAAGCACCGTTGTGGGAGCGGCGTCCTCGCCGCGATTTTCAGCCGCAAATCGCGGCGCGGACGCCGCTCCCACATGCACGAGAATTCCAATGGATTATCCGGAATGATATCGGAGGCAGACATGCAAGCCCCATACGGCAAGCCTGCGGGATTACGCAATCGCCGCTGGCAGCCCCGTCCACTGGATACCCTCAGGCAGACTGGTTAGCCCGATACGGCATTGGAAGCCGCGCGCCGGCAGCGGGTAGCAGCGCACATCGTCTTCGCCAACCTCTATCAGCTTGGCCATTTCCGCCATGCAGCGGCTCTTGTCTTCCTCGTTTCCTACCAGAATAAAGATGCTGTATTCCAGAGGCGCCGCATATTTGCACATCGCCCGATGTACCTGTTGAAGGCGGCGCGGCTGAGCGATGTCATAGCCAATCACGAAAGCGCCTGATCTCATGGCTAGAAGGCATCCCCGTCATCGTCCAAACTCACCTGGCCTGAAGCGGGTGTATCGACCGCACCCATCTGCCCGATGGCCGTTGCGACATCGGCAACACTCTCGCCGAGCCGCTTGCGAAGCCGCTCGGCGACCGGCTCCCACTCCGCATAGAAACGTGTGCGACCGGCCTTGCCCATCAGGCACGCGCCATCGGTTTGCGAAAAATCATCCATGCGCAATTTTTCCGTCCGAAACAGCGTCAACGCGTGACGATCCACTTCGACCCGCAACGGCTCCACCACATCACAGGCCAGCGACTCGCGACTGAAATCCAGGGCGTGATAGAAGCCGATGAACGGATCGAGCCCAGCGCCGTACAAAGCCAGCACGGCTTCGGCGTGCAGCAGCGTGTAGCCTAGCGACAGCACCGCATTGACCGGATCTTTCGGTGGTCGCCGGTTGCGGCTGTGGAACTTCAGGCGCTCCGGCAACAGATCGCTGAAGCCTTCGAAATACGCAGCGGCACCGGCGCCTTCCAGCCCGCGTAGCGAAGCGGTCGATGTTTGCGCATCCACCGCC
>Ga0210034_1000667_pt1 | contig 35403 bp, 25 predicted proteins | sample CryGeymeta201505_FD_185466 | JGI IMG/M metagenome (GOLD analysis project Ga0210034, IMG submission 185466) | Groundwater microbial communities from Crystal Geyser aquifers in Utah, USA - Crystal Geyser metaG 2015-05 (SPAdes) (version 2) | ecosystem: Environmental > Aquatic > Deep subsurface >... | reverse complement strand
CAAAGAATGGAAAATGGTGCAGTTTAAGAAATGAATTGCGCAAAAAAACTTTGTCAAAGTTTAGAACTTTGACAAAGTTACCAATGGCAAAGTCTAAACCTTTGCCATTGGTACAACTTTTGCTTTTTATTCTTCATGGCAAACGATAACGACGACCAGGAAAAGACGGAAGAACCTACCGGTAAGAAACTGGAAAAGGCGAAAGAAGAAGGTAATGTGAGTAAGAGTGCCGAAGTAAATTCGGTAATTTTACTCACATTAGCTGTTATCGTTATGTATGCCAGTGCCGAATGGATGTGGGTCACAACGGTGAACATGTTTGAGGAATATTACAAAATGGTCACAGATCCAGTTTTGAATATTGATAATGGCGTTTTGTATTGGACAACCACTTTGTCTTATGTGGTCATTTTGTCAGCTCCGGTAATTGGGATGTTAGTAGTTGGCTCAATTTTGAGTAATATTCTTCAAGTTGGGGTGAACTTTTCAACCAAGGTTTTAGAGTTTAAAGGAAGTAGAATTGATCCTTTAAGTGGAATAAAAAAAGTGTTTTCTGTTAAAGGTTTAGTGGAACTTGTTAAAGGAGTAGCCAAAATTGGAATTGTATCAGTAATTATTTGGAACACTGTTAAAAATGATTTAGAAGCTATGATAAGCCTTCCAATTATGCCTTTAACACATATTATGAGCAAATCTGGTGAGTGGACAATTTTGGTGGTTGGACGAATTTTATCTGCTTTATTAATTCTATCTATCTTTGATGCTCTTTATCAACGTTTCAAATACCGTAAGGATTTACGGATGAGTAAACAAGAAGTAAAAGATGAATACAAACAAATGGAAGGTGATCCCCAAGTAAAAGGAGCTCGAAAACGAGTTGCAATGAAAATGGCTCGCGCTCGTCGGATTGATCACGCTGTTTTAAACTCGGATGTAGTTGTAACCAATCCTACGCATTATGCTGTCGCAATTCGTTACAAACCTGAAGAAATGGCTGCGCCAGTAATCATGGCAAAAGGGATGCGGAACAGAGCCTTAAAAATAAGGGAATACGCAAAGCAGTACGATGTTCCAATAATTGAGAATCCACCACTGGCACGGGCTTTGTACGCTGCAGCAGAGGAAGGACAAGCAATACCGCCTGAAATGTATCAAGCAGTGGCAGAACTTCTCGCTTATGTTTACAAAATCAAAAAACAAAAAGCGGCTTAAGCTTTAATAAATGGCAAATACAGCACAACAAGGGAAAAATTTTCTTTCATCCGTTCTAGGAAGAGGCGATATCTTTATCTCCTCTAGTGTAATCATGATTATTTTAGTCATGATTTTGCCTATTCCTTTTGCTTTAATTGATATTTTATTAGCGATTTCTATTGCTCTTTCTCTAATCGTTTTACTTGTTGGTTTTTATACAGTTAAACCTTTAGATTTTGCTATTTTCCCTGGTCTATTGCTCATGTTGACTCTTTTCCGGCTCGCCATGAATATTGCCACCACTCGATCGATATTAACGGAGGCTTATGCGGGTGAGTTGATTTATACGTTTGGAAATTATGTTGTTCAAGGGAATTTTGTTGTCGGAATTATTGTATTTGCCATTTTAGTGATTATCAATTTTGTTGTAATTACTAAAGGTGCTACACGTATTGCAGAAGTAACAGCCCGATTTACTTTAGATGCAATGCCAGGAAAGCAAATGGCGATTGATGCCGATTTGGGAGCAGGTTTAATTACCGATCAAGAAGCTAAAAAACGCCGAGAAGATATTTCAAGAGAATCTGATTTTTATGGAGCTATGGATGGAGCTTCAAAATTCGTTCGTGGAGATGCTGTTGCGGGTCTTTTAATTACGTTTATCAATGTTATTGGTGGTTTAATTATTGGTTCTGTACAGTTGAATATGCCTTTAGGTGAGGCTGCACAAACCTATGTTTTATTAACAGTTGGTGATGGTTTAGTCTCGCAGATTCCAGCGCTTCTTATCTCAACTGCAGCCGGTATAATTGTAACTCGAGCTGCATCTGATGGCGATATGGGTTCCGACTTCGCTGATCAGTTATTTGGAAATCCTAAAGTTGTTGCTATTGGCGCTATATTTTTGTTTTTCCTTGGCTTAATACCAGGAATGCCCCTTTTACCATTTTGGGGATTAGGAGCTTTGTTTCTCTTCATCTCATTTAGGAAATCCAATCAAATTCAAGTTGAAAAAGATTTGGTCATTTCTCAACAAGTTTTACCTTCCAAACCAGAAGATAAGGTAGAAGATTATTTATTAGTGGATACCTTAGAACTTGAAATTGGGTATAGCTTAATTTCTTTGGTAGATCCTGAACAAGGCGGTGATTTGTTAGATAGAATGTCATCATTGAGAAAACAGCTAGCTGTTGAATTGGGAATTATTGTTCCACCAATTCGTATTCGTGATAATGTTCAATTAGATGCTAATAATTATAGTATCAAAATGCGTGGAATTCCAATTGGAAAAGGTGATTTATTACCAGGTTATTTCTTAGCCTTGATTCCCCAAGATTTTGAAGTCGATATTCAAGGTATTAAAACAAAAGATCCGACATTTGGCTTAGATGCCGTTTGGGTAAGTGGAAAACACCGAGTTGAAGCGGAGAAATATGGTTTATCAGTTATTGAAGCAGGTGCGGTAATTACTACTCATTTAATGGAATTGCTCAAGAAAAATGCTTACAAACTCATCGACCGTCAGATGACGAAAAAATTAATTGATAATGTGAAAGAATCACATGCTCAATTGGTTGAAGAGTTAATTCCTGATCAAATGAAAGTCGGCGATGTGCAAAAAGTATTACGAAAATTGTTGCGTGAACGAGTTCCTATTCGTGATATGGTAACGATTTTGGAAACCTTGGCTGATCAGCGTTCAAATACGCAGAACAATGATGTTCTTGCAGAATATGTGCGTGCAGGTCTCGCGGAAACGATAACAAGACAATTCCGTGATCAAAATATGGAAGTTCAAGTTATCGTGTTTGACCCACAATTGGAATCTCACCTAATTGCTCAGGCTCAACAAGGAAATTTAAACCCAAGTACTTTAGGTTTTACGCCCGAAACAGTTGAAAAACTGTATATTGCAGCTACACGGGTGTTTGAAAAAATGATGAACAGTGGTTTTGAACCAGCTTTGCTTACTTCTCCAGTTCTCAGACCAACTGTTTATGAGTTTTTAAATCCAATTTTGCCCGAATTATCGGTGTTGTCTTATAATGACATTACCATGGATACTCAAATTAAAACATTTGAAAAACTGGCACTTACAATGACCGCGAATCAAGTTCCGGCTGGAAATGGACGTTAAGTAAACAGCTATGGTTTTAAAGAAATTTTTCGGAACTACAATACAAGAAGCACTAAAGGCCGCTAAAGAACAACTTGGACAGCAGGTTATTTTAATAGAATCTGTTGCACAAAAAGGTGAAAAACTCGCAAGTGTAACCGTTATGCTCGATGAAAAATTAGAATCCACGCAGCCTGTACAAGAAAGTGAAACACAAGATGAATTTAGAAATGTGTTTTATAAACGAAGTGACATAGGTGGAAAAAAAGCGAATTCAGCAAATTCTATGACTGAATCTGAGGTAATGACAATGAGTCAGCCGATGGATTCTAATCCTTTAAACAATTTTGAGTCTTACGCAGAGATAAAAGATGAACCTGTAAAAAAAACCACAAAAGCAGATTTAAATCTTACCTTCCCAAAATTTAATCAGAGTGATAAATCAACAATGGAGAGAAAAACGGCTACTGTTGAAGAAACAAAGAAAAAATCGGCTGTAAATCCAAAAAAAACGGAAACGATAGTCAATCAGGATGATATAAAAGCTCCGATGTCTCGCAGAGGAACGCCGCTAATTGAAGTTTTACAAACGGAAGTTTCTCCAGAGAATAATGGATATGTTAAAGAAATTTCGGTAAGTAGAGAAATAAGTGCAATTCAAAGACGCCTTGAACAATTAGAATCAATGCTAAGCGAAACGTTGATTTCTGCTAGTTTAGATTATGCTTCACATACAGCGTTTCAACAATTATTGCAAACTGGAATACGTGCAACAACGATTTCAGGTTGGTTTAAACGCATTATGGATACCGGTTTAGATCCGTTTGAAGATCGTGAACCATTTATGTACGAATTGGCAAAAATGATTCGAAAATCCATATCGATGGATTATATGCAAGCTGCCCAACCGAATTTAGTATTTGTTGGTCCATCAGGTTCAGGAAAATCTACTTTAATTATGAAACTAGCTACGAATACGGCTTTTTTTGGTGGGAAAAAAGTGGCTCTAGTTTCAGTAATTCCTCGTAATTCGACCATGAAATACAGCATTTTGGAATTGTTTGCTAAAGATGCAGGTTTGCCCTATTTCACGGTAAATGACGGAATTGATGTATCAAAACTGATGTCAAAATTAGTTGAATATGATCATGTCTTATTTGATACACCAAGTATTAGTCTTGAGAAAAAGACGGCTTTCAGAGAGTATTGGAAAATCAGACAAATTTTAGCTTCTGTGATGCCGGTTGAAGTCCATTTTGTAGTTAATGCAACTATGGAAAATTATTATTTCAGAGAAGCGTATGCTACAAATCATCCACTACAACCTGATTATGTAGCCATAACTCATCTTGATGAAACCAATCGTTGGGGACACTTAATTCCATTCTTAAAAACACTTGGAGTAGGTGTTCGTTATGTTTCACAAGGTGCAGAAATTCCCGATTCCATTCAGGCATTTAGCCCGACATGGTTTGCTGAACAAGTATTATCATCGGCAGGATAAGTATATATGATAAAGAGAAAATTCAATCAATCTTATATTGTCGGCATTGCTAGTGGAAAAGGCGGTGTCGGTAAAAGTATCGTCACAGTAAACCTAGCTGAGACTTTAGTCCAAATGGGCTATCGTGTTGCTGTTGTGGATGCCGATTTAGGTCTATCAAATTGTGCCGCTTTGATAAATGAATCAATTCCTGGAACGGTTCGTGACGTGATGAATGGAAAAGCGAAAATAAACGAAATTATTCTAGAGACGGATGGCGGATACAGTTTAGTTACTGGCGCTGATGAACCAGAAGCTGATGTAATGGATTGGTCCGTTTTGTACCCAATGTTAGATCAGGTTCTCCGCAAATTGCGCACAGAAAATGATTTTATCTTAATTGATACTCCAGCCGGTGCCTCAGATTTAAGTTTTTGGGCGCTAGATAGAGCTGATATGGGTTTGTTAGTCGTTGTGGGCGAACCAACAGCCATTTCAGATGTGTATCGTTTCTGTAAATTTGTTCTTGAGGTTGATCCAACTTATCCATTTGCTGCCGTTGTTAATTTCGCTGAAAACGAAGAAGACGCTCAAAATGTATTAAAACGGTTCAATACCATAGTTCGCCATTTTATGAATCGAGAATTTCCTTATTTAGGATTTGTCCCAATGGATGATTTAGTTCGTAAATCTGTATCTGATCAGCTTCCAATTGTTCGGGCAAACCCAGATTCTCATGTTTCTAAAGAGATTCAATTTGTTGCTTCTGCCTTAATTGGATTATCACAAAAGAAAAAAATGTTTGAATTCACTAAACCAAAAGTAACAAATGCTTAAAATTTCTTTACAGCTTACTACATTAATTGCACTAGTTATCTTTTTGATTCTAATGGCGATGGGTATTGACTGGGAATTAGCTTTAATGCGAACTACAATAAGCTATTTAGGTCTAATAATCATTTTTTATGTGAGCTTGTTAGTTATTACAATACTATGCGGTAGAAAGTCCAAATCTGAAAACTATTCAGACACATAAAAAGGTAAATTCAAATGAGCATGATATCGCAAATGACCTTACAAAATCTGGTTGATGCCTGGTGTGATGAACCAACAATGGCTTTAAAAAATGCCATTATGACCAAGTCTATACCTTTGGTACGTTCAATTGTTGGTAAAATTAGTAAGCCTGATACCGCATTAAGTCAGTTTGAAGATCTTGAAAGTGCTGGAATGATGGGTTTGATTCAGGCTTTAGATCATTATAGTAAAGAAAATGGAGTTCAGTTTAATACGTTTGCTTATTACAGAATTCGTGGAAATATTGTCGATTATTTACGAAAAATAGATCAAGTTCCTCGTTTGCAACGCGCTGCTTATGGCAAAGCTCAAACAACTATAGAAGTGTTGATGCAACGGTATGCACGAGTTCCTAACGATGAGGAAGTTGCCGTTGAGATGGAAATTAGTTTAGAAGATTACCATGATATTCTTACGAATGTTCAGCAAAGATCAGTTCTAAGCCTTAATGATTATAAGTATGGCGAAGACGATGGAATGCAAAACTCCGAATTTATTGCTGATACAGAAACCGAAAGCCCAGATGCTGAATTAGAACGGCAATCGATGCGTTCTAAATTGGAAAAAGAGATAAGAAAATTAAAAGAACGCGAGCAATTAATTTTAGCTTTGTACTATTTCGAAGATTTAACTCTTAAAGAAATTGCTGCTGTTTTGGGACTCACAGAAGCTAGAATATCACAAATTTTGGGAAAATTATTATTGCAGTTAAAAGCAGTAATGACCATTTAATATCTCAAATTCGGACTTAGACTTTTTGTAAAGTGAATGATTTTGTTAACGGTTTTATGAAGCATAATTAATGAAAACAAGAGCTAGTTCGCAACCTATTGAGCTTAGTTCATATCTATTATTTGGTCGTGCTAGGCCCAGCCCAGCATCTCAGCCTAAGAACCAATCTATTCAAAAAAAATGATTGTTGCGTAAAAAGATATTGGACAGAGATAGCACTTCTTGGTTCTTAGAATCGTGTAAGGGCACGGGATGACCGTTTTTTTTGCGAAACCAACTGCCTTTTTTTATAGTGACGAAGTCCGAATTTGAGTTAATATCCTAAATTCGGAATTAAAGCTGTTAGTACACTTGTTCAATAACCTTGATTTTTTTATTCATTCGAAATGTATTTAATTAAGGTTTTGATTAAGATATCTTGAACACCGATTTATTTTGAAATTTGGGGCTTATCGAGTTGGGTATAATAAAAAAATTTAAAAAAGATACTCAAGGAACCACGAAGTTTTTTTTCATACTTCATGCTCAGTTACTAATCTGAGTTCGGGATACTAGGATTTGGCGCAAAAATTCGATTCGATTGTTTACGTCTTTTAATTTGTACGTATGCAGCGATTATTTTTTCGAAAACCACTTTTTGAACTAAGTTCAATAAAGAAACTCAACTATGTTGAGGTAGCAGAATCGAGATGGTCGTTCCTTTATTGGGTTCGCTCATAATCCTGATTTCTCCGCCAAGTCGTTTGGTGAAATCTTTACAAATCTGAAACCCTAGCCCTGTTCCTTTTTCACCAGCTGTTCCATAAGTTGACTAAAACGCATTGGAATATAACAATTGCTGAACTTGAGATTCTCTCATTCCTAACCCATAATCAACAATATCAAACTGAAAGTGATTATTTTTTTCTTTAATATGGAGTTCAATTGTACTGTTTTTAGAGGAATATTTAATAGAATTTGATATAAGATTTCGAAGTATAGAAATCACTAATTGAGCATCAGTGAAAATAGAATTCGTAGTTTCTAATTTTGAAAGTAAAGAAATGGATTTATGTTGTAACTGAACAGTTAAGGAATGGCTAACAGAATCAACAATCGATGTTATGCTTATATGTTCAAAATGTACACTAACTTTATTTAATTGTGTTCTAGACCAAGTTAGCAGTTCATCCATTAAAAAATGCAGCTTTTCAGTACTAATCTGAATCATTTTTAAAAACTCAATGACCTCATCGCGATTATAAGAGTCATAATCTTCTAATAACATGTTTGATAAACTCATTGAGGCTGATATCGGACTTCGTAAATCGTGAGAAAGCACAGAAAATAGTTTATCTTTTTGTTGGTTGGTCTCTTTTAATTTTTCGAGTAAATCATGTTGTATCGTACTATCTCGGGAAACAGAAAGAATTTCAAGTTCATCCGATTGTTGATTCTTTAATTGTTTAGCATGAGTTGAAAACCAAATATAATCCCCGTTTTTATGTGCAATTCGATATTCGAACATCTCAACTTTATTCGATTGCGTTAGATTTTCAATGGCTGGCGAAACAATACGTTGATAATCTTCGGGATGAATGAGTGTAAAAATGTTTTTATTAAGAATGGATTCAACTTCACGTTCTAATAATTTACTTACAGATGGACTTACATAAGTAATAGTCCCATCGGCTTTTGTTGTGATTACTAGATCAATAATATTGTCTGCTAATAGACGAAATTTCTGTTCACTTTCTTGTAGGGCTAAATCAGATCTTTTTTTCTCTGAAATATCTCTTGTGATTCCAATAATTCCTGTTATTTCGCCGTTCAGATTTTTTATTGGAAATTTAGATGTTGAACCCCAGATGATATGGGATGTATCTTGGCAAAAAATCCCCATTTCATCTTTCGAAATTAATGGTTTACCTGTGTTCAATTTCTCTTTTTCATCTAATAAAGTTCGGTTTGCAACTGTTGGGTCAAAAAAATCAAAATCAGTTTTCCCAATGGCTTCATCAGGTGAGTTTAATCCTAATTTTGTAGCAGTAGCACGATTTACACGAATGAAACGACTTTCTTTATCTTTAAAATATATATCATCAAGACTGTAATCCATCAACATTCTGAGTAAATGTTGTTCATTTTCTAAAGCTTTCATGTAGCTGTGTTCTTTACTTACTTCAAACGCTGAGCCTACAAGAAATTTTGTTCCATCTTTGCAAAAAAGTGGCGTTAACCTCGATTGCCAATATTTAATTTCTTTTTTATATGGTCTTGAAATGAGATAATCGACTGATTCTTTAGAATCAATAACTTTTTTAAATCGTTCTTCAATCAAAACTCCAAGTTTTGGATCAACATCAACTGCTGATTTACCGATGAGTTCATGTGCTTGAACTCCAGTTTGTTCAGTATAAGCAGCATTTATTTTTCTATAGATAAATCCATTTTCGGTGTATTCAACAAAAAATAAACTGGTATTGACAGAATTAATAAGAAAATTAAAGAAAGGATCTTCAAATTTTGGAAGAGGGTTTACTTCTTCTGCGGAATAGGGCTTATCGTGACTTTGAGCATTAAATTCAATAGTTACTAAAATACCTTTTGTTGAGATTGTGCCATATTGAAGAGTGATGTTGTAGTCTTTAGATTCAAAACTAAAATTAAACGAAACAACTGGTTCAGTAGTAGAAAGGGTATTCCAAGCCGTTTTGATTCTACTTAGAAGTGGTTCTTTAAAGATTTCCCTAAAGTTTTGTTTTTTATCTGTATCAATAGTAACTAAATCGAGTAATTGATCATTTGATGAAAAATTAAACTCCAAATAGCCATCAATAGAAAAAGCCAAAAGTAACGAAGTCCAATTAGCTGACTTACTCATATTATTAAAAAACTTTATTATCTAGAATGAGATTAAAGTAGGAAAAATTTTAATCTACTTTGAAAAATAGATAAGATGAGTCTGTAAATAATTCATTAAAATCGTTTAATGGAAAGAATTAGGATTCGAAAGTATTAAATACGGATAGGTGTAGAATTCACAGATTTGAAACTGATTGAATTTCTCATGTTTTAGTTCTGTAAACAATCTGTGGTTTTTCATTTCACAGTAAAAAAAATCAATTATGAATAGCCTGATTGCCAAGCTACTCTTTAAAACGTACGTTTCTCCGATTTAAGAAAATCCTGATTTCTTTGATAAAAGCAATAACTGCTTTGTATCTTTTAGAATGAATCCAATTATCCCTTTACTATTTCTATTTGGCTACTTTGGCTTATTGTTTTTTATTGCAAAAAAAACATCAAATTCGACTCAAAAAGATGCATTTTTTACGGGTGAGAGGAATTCTCCATGGTTCTTAGTAGCATTTGGAATGATTGGAGCCTCTTTATCTGGCGTTACATTTGTTTCTGTTCCAGGCGAAGTAAATCAATCGTACTTTTATTACATGCAAGTAGTATTCGGTTATGCAATCGGTTATGCCGTAATTGCCACAATTCTGCTTCCCTTATATTACAAATTAAACCTGATTTCCATTTATTCTTATCTGGAAAATCGGTTTGGAAACTATAGTTATAAAACGGGTGCTGTATTTTTTCTAATCTCTCGACTTTTAGGCTCTTCTATAAGAGTATTGTTAGCAGCGGGAGTTCTACAATTTATTTTATTTGATGCTTTAGGAATTCCATTTGTCATAACCGTATTGCTAACAGTACTATTAATATGGCTTTATACTAGAATAGGCGGAATAAAAACAATTGTTTGGACAGATACGCTTCAAACGGCATTTATGTTACTTTCAGTGGTTTTGACTCTAGTTTATTTAGTATCAGACTTAGATTTTAATTCTGCTGGAGGACTTTTAACTTTTTTTTATAATGAACCTCGATTCACTTTTATGAACACGGATTGGCGCTCAGGCACCTTTTTCATCAAACAAATTATTTCTGGCGCCTTTATCACCATAGTTATGACTGGTTTAGACCAAGATATGATGCAAAAAAATCTTACCTGTCGTTCTTTATCTGATGCAAGAAAAAACATGACTTGGTTTACTGTGATATTAGTGATAGTAAATTTCTTGTTTCTAAGTCTTGGACTCTTGTTATTTGTTTTTGCAGAGCAGCATGGAATTGAACTCCCATCAAGAGGAGATGAAGTTTTCCCATTTTTAGCTATGAATCATTTCCCAGCATTTGCTGGAATTCTATTCATATTGGGAATTACAGCCGCCGCTTATTCTAGTGCTGACTCAACTCTAACTGCGCTAACAACATCATTCTGTTATGATATTCTAAATTTTGAACAGCGATTTCCTGCTGAAAAACAAGACAAAATTCGGATTCAGATTCATTTCATGTTTACGATGTTCCTGTTTTTACTAATTATCCTATTTCGCTGGATGAACGACCAAAGTATTATAAAAACAGTACTTACTGTTGCAGGTTATACTTATGGCCCGCTTTTAGGATTATTTGCATTTGGTTTATTTACACACAAAAAAGTTAAAGAGCCTTTAGTCCCGATTATTGCTCTTCTTGCTCCCGTTTTATCGTACGTCTTAAGTCAAAATTCACAAAATTGGTTTTGGGGATATTCCTTCGGTTTTGAGATTTTATTAGTTAATGGGCTGTTGATGTGTTTTGGGCTTTGGTTGATTCGAGAGAAATAAGTTAGGATTTTTATAATTTTGCAACTTTTTAAAGTTGTTTTAGGCAAAATAATATGCAAGTTAACATGATTTGAAAGAGTGCTGCCCCCAAAAGTCAACATTTCGTAATTAGCTGAGTTCAGGGTAAGAAAGAACTATGAAAACGGATATAAATAACAATTGTCCCAGAGGTTTAATAAAGCGTTTTAGAAAGGTTTTTGCTAGAAAGTAAAGACTTAAAAAGCACAGAGCTTACCGATTGATACAAGGGCATAATTACTTGTCTAAGGAAGACTTACAGAATGATTTTATCATTCTGGGCTTGACCCAGAATCTTCGGCTAATGAAGCAAGAACTAGATGCTTTACTAAAGGCAAGACGATGTGCTAGACTGAGATACTGAATCAAGTTCAGGATGACCTTGGTTTCTTCCATTATTTCTCTACTCAGCACTTTGAGAGTGGCAGAGAAACCGAAGGCAAGCGAAGCCAAATGAAATTTTTACTAGTTTTTTCTTATTGGATGCTAAAAATATTGCCACTTTTCTTATCCCGAAATCAAGTCCATAAGCTAAAAGTTAGAGTTTGGAGAATATTTTGTTTTCACTTTACCAAAAGAACCAAAAGATTAGATATGAAATCATGCAACACGAAAATAAATCTTACTTGTCAATTTAGGATTTAATTAATTGAGGATGATAGGTTCATTTTTAGGTTTTTAAAAACACTCAAAACTCAATTTCTTATTTTTAAGAATGAAAAAATCAAAAGCTTAGTTTAGGCATAAAATTAATTTGGGGGTCTATTTTTCTTGAGTAAAAATCTCGGTACTATTTGCGAATTAGACCCAATAAATATGTCAATCATTGATTCAATAATCGACGATTTAATAGAGAAAAACTATTCCATTCAAACTTCACTTTTTCCAGAAACCATTATTCAAACGCTTTTTGAAGAAGGCTTAAATCTTTGGGAATCCGGAGATTTTAGAACCGCGCGTATTAGTCGAGGAGATGATGAACAAAAGAGAACAGAAATACGAAGTGATAAGATTCACTGGCTAGATCCAAATGACTTAAGTGAAACGCAAAACGACTATTGGAAGTTCATTGATGAATTAAAAGTTCAAGTAAACCGAACTTTCTTTTTTGGCTTACAAGACTTTGAAGCACATTATGCTGTCTATCCTGAAGGGACCTTTTACAAAAAGCACTTAGATCAATTTACTAAAACACCACATCGTTTTGTTTCCTGTTTATTGTATTTAAATAAAAATTGGAAACCTGAAGAGGGTGGACAATTGCGGATTTACAAAAATGGAACCGATGAAACTGATTTCATTGATATTCAACCCGAATTCGGGAAATTTGTCTGTTTTTTAAGTGGAAGTTTATACCATGAAGTACTTCCGGCAAACAGATAGCGATTTAGTTTAACGGGTTGGTTAAGAAAAGAAGCCATTCCATTTGTAGGATAATTAATCGTTGATTTTTTTAAAGTTTGCCTATTTTAGACAACGCTTTTTGGTTAAAACTCTATAATAATCAAGTACTATGTTAAATTACATTTGGGCAGGCTTAATTGGATTAAGTTTGTTCTTTGCTATCACTCAAGACACTTTAGATTATGTGCAAAACACGTATCAAAACGGAAAAGAGTGGAGTGTTTCCCTTAGAAAAATTGAATCGGATGCTTCGGGAAATCAACAAAAGGTTTGGTTAAAACTTTCCGAAACCGATTCAATGGTAGTTTTGTTTAAAAAATCTCATCAAGAACTTACATTAAGTTCGTTTGATGCTTTGCCTGTACATTGGAAAACGGTTCATGAATTATCGAAAAAATCAGATTCTGAACCTTTACGAGCTGAAATTACACGTTGGGATGAAATGAGTGGCGCTGCAATTGTTATTCTTCCGGAAGTGAAATTGGTGAAAATGAAAGCGATTGCAAAAGCAGCTTTCGATATGGCTGAATTCTCTGTTCGTTTAGCAATTGGTTTAATAGGGACAATGGCTTTGTGGTTGGGACTCATGCAAATTGCTGATAAAAGCGGTCTGATTTTTATTGTTGTTAAAATTGTTCAACCTGTTATGCGATTTTTATTTCCCAATATTCCCAAAGGTCACCCTGCAATGGGAGCAATCAGTTTAAACTTAGCGGCGAATATGTTGGGATTGGGAAATGCAGCAACTCCATTAGGCATTAAAGCGATGGAAGAAATGCAAAAAATAAATCCGAAAAAAGATACCGCAACCGATGCGATGTGTATGTTTTTAACCATGAATACAGCAAGTGTTCAATTGGTTCCACCAGTTACTTTAGTCGCCTTGATGGGAATTGGCGTTGGAGAAATGATTTTTAGCATCTTTTTAGCAACGGTGATTTCATTATCAATTGGAATTTTCGCAGCAAAATGGTTTGCAAAACGAGATCCGGAAAAGAATAGTTCAGTGTTAACAACGGAGGGCAATTAAGATGGATGTGTTATCAATTTTAGTTTTACCACTTCTGATTGTATTAATCCCGATGTACGGATTATTTAAAAAAGTGCCTGTTTACGAAGAGTTCGTAGTTGGAGCAAAAGAAGGATTTGATATCGGCGTTCGAATAATACCCTATTTAGTTGCGATTCTTTTTGCAATTGGGATGTTTAGAGCTTCCGGTGCAATGGATTGGATGATTGCATTATTAGAACCTGTTCTATCTCTTGTTGGATTCCCAGCGGAAGTCTTACCAATGGCAATATTAAGACCGCTAACAGGAAGTGGTTCAGTTGGAATTTTAGCCGATTTAATAGCAACTCACGGCGAAGATTCTCTCATTGTGAAGATGGCTGCTACCATGTTTGGCTCAACAGAAACAACATTTTATGTATTGGCCGTTTATTTTGGAGCCGTTGGAGTAAAAAGAACAAGATATGCTGTTTCAGCAGGTTTAATTGCAGATTTAACAGGTGTTATTGCTTCAATAGTTGTTTGTTATTGGCTCTTTAGCTAAAAATTAAAACCTCTAGGACTCACAGTCCTCTAAGAACTGTGAGTCCTAGAGGTTTTAATTTAGAATTTTATTTTTTAACTAAATCTTCATAAACCTTAAAAAGATGCTCAAAGTGAGATTGCATTGTACCGACATGTTTTTCGGCATGACTTAATGCTTCATCTCGAAGTGAATTTCTGTCTCTTTTTGTAATAGCTAAGACGGCTTTTTTAAGTTCTTCTTTATTTCCAGCCTCATAGGTTTCAGAAAAAGTTTGTCTTGCTAAATCAGCTGCGCCACCTTTATTAGGAACTACTATTGGTAAGCCACTACATAAGGCTTCAGCAATAACTAAACCGTAGGTTTCGGCCGCTGAACCATGAAGAAAATAATCGCAAGAAGCCATAATATTCGCCAACTCATCTCTATTTGATGTGAATCCCATCAAAGAAACATAACTACTCTTTTTTACTTTTTTGTTTACATAAAAACGTAAAGGACCGTCCCCGAAAAGAAGTAAAGCCATTGGTTTTTCTTTAGCCGCAAGCGAAAATCCGTCAATCATAGTTCCTAAACGTTTTTCTGGGTGATGTCTTGAAATCCCGATGAATAAATCTGCTGTTTCTGGAAGATCAAAAAGACCTAATAACTTTTTTCTTAGTTCGGGATCTCTTCGTTTCGGTGAGAAAAAATCTTTATCAATACCAAACGGAACAGGAATGGGGTTTTTGATTCCAAAGGAAGCTGTTCTATCGGCAAGCCATTGTCCACTAACAATAGTTGCATCAAATTTTAAACTCAATTTTTTTAAGTAATTCCAATAAAATCCAAAAAGAGAATCAACTTTATCCGTTGAGATAAATTTCCCCAAAATGGTATGAGGATAAACGGCAACAGGATCTTGATGAAAAATGAATGATTTAATCGCATTTCCTCTCCAGTTTGCGGCAAACCAACCACCGGTCCAAGGTGAAGAGCCTTCAACAACATCAGGTTTTAGTTCATCCAATAATTGATGCACTTCTTTTTGTCGCCAAAGAATTACATATCGGGGATCAACAGGAAGTGGCGGACCAGGAACCCAATAGATTTTTCCTCCCAATCGTTCTTCAACGCCACGTTTTCTGCCTGGTGCAATAATGATAATTTCGTGGCCAATACGCGCTCCTGCTTGTAATTTTTGATTGATGTAGGTTTTAACGCCACCGCCTTGATCGGTGTAAAATTCGGCTACATCAATTATTCTCATGTCTTTTGGTTGATTTTTGAACGGTGTGAATCATAAAATTACTCAAATTCTCTTTCAAGCCCAAGTTTAGAAAATATAGAGAAGAGAAAGTGATTCAAAAAATTGAAAAACGCAAAACGAATTAATCAATAAAATGAGTATTTTACAGAATGAATTTTGATAAAATTGCACTTCGTTTACAACCATATTATTCCCGTTTTAAAGTAAAAGACAGACTTTTATTTACAGGTCATTCACATCAAGCTTGGCCAGATTGTTCTAGAGATGGAATCTTAGAATGTTATGATGATGCCGCTCGCCTAGTCGATGAAAAATGGGGTGAAGTATTCAATAAAATCGAAATCCTTAAAGAATATCTTAGAAATTGGTATTCAGATCCTGAAGGTTCGTATTCAACAGCAGCAAGTACACACGATTTATTGATTAAGTGGATTTCTGCCCTAAGATTAGAAAAAGGCGATGAATTAGTAAGTACTGAAGGCGAATTTTATACCATTTTCAGACAATTAAAAGCGCTTGAAGAAACGGGGATTCGCATTACAAAAATTGCATCAAAAAATCCTGAAACGATTGCAGCCCAATTAATAGAAAAGATTTCTGCGAAAACAAAAGGGGTAATAATAAGTCGTGTTTTTTTTGAATCAGGACTCATTTTTCAACATTTAGATCAAGTTGCGCAGCATTGCGCTAACCTATCCGTTCCTTTATTGATTGATGATTATCATGGCACAAATGTACGTCCAATTCAGATAGGAAATACGGTTTTTGAATCGACTTATTGGTTAATTGGTGGTTACAAATATCTGCAATGGGGAGAAGGAAATTGCTTTTTACGTTATCCAAAAGATTGCACATTAAAACCAGTTTATACAGGTTGGTTCGCTTCATTTTCGACTTTGCATCTGCCAAAAAATGATTACACAGTCAGTTTTGATAATCAAATGAAATTCGCTGGTGCAACGTTTGACCCAAGTTCAGCATACCGAGCTGCAAAAGTGGTGGAGTTTTTTAAAGAGCAACAGTTAACGAATACGTATTTCACAAACTTATACAGATATCGAGTTGGTGAATTAATACATGAATTTAAAGCATTAGATCTTCCTGAAAACGAATTTTCGATTATTAATGATGTTCAGCCTGAAAAAAGAGCAGGATTTATGGCAATTAAGACAAAAAACGCAGTTTTATATCAACAGAAATTAGCATATTGTGGTATTTTAACAGATGCCCGTGGTGAAAGTTTACGATTTGGTCCAGCGCCATATAGTTCATCTGCGCAAATACAAGCTGTGATGCAACAGTTTAAACAAGCAATAAAGCTTTAACATGAAACATTTTTGTGGTTTAATTTTTATCATTCTAATAGCCGTACAATGTACTGTATCTCATAAACCAATTCCCCCAGATAGTTCACAATTAGTCTTGGTTTTAATAGACTCTGTGAATGGAACTCAGGGAAAATTGTATCAATTTGATCGTGAATCTGGGTCGATGAATTGGAACGTAGCGGCACGAGAAATTCCAGTAATTATTGGGAGAAATGGTTTAGCTTGGGGAATAGGTTTACAAAAAGAATCGGATTATCCTAATTTCCCAACCAAAAAAGAAGGTGATGGAAAAAGCCCAGCTGGAGTATTTTATTTAAGTTCTGTATTCGGATTTGAAGAAATGCCTGATATTACCATGCCTTTTTTACCCGTTAATGATTTGGTAGAATGTATAGATGATGTAAACTCTCACTATTATAATCAAATAGTTAACAGAAATGAAATGGCGGAAAATGAATTACCCGATTGGAACTCATCTGAAAAGATGAGAACGTATAGTGGTTATTATGAGCAAGGTATTGTTGTAAATCATAATATGAACCCCATTACCAAAGCAAACGGTTCATGTATTTTTATTCACAATTGGAAATCGGGAAATGATGTTACAGCCGGTTGTACTGCTATGATTCCCAAAGATTTAACAAATCTGATACACTGGTTAAGCATCAAGAAAAAGCCAGTATTAGCTCAGCTTACACTTCATCAATATCATGAATTAAAAAATATGTGGGCGCTCCCTTCATTAGATGAAGAGTGAATTTATTTTACCGCACCAGAACTTTTTAATAAGTGCTCTTCTGCAAAAACATGAGAATACAAGGTGGAAAGCCATAATCTACCCTTGTGTGTTTTTCGTAAATATTCAGTAGCAGTTTGAATAACTGGTGCTACTTCATTCCAAAAAAATGATGGATAATTTTCACGTAAATCAGCCCCAGAAGTATAACCAAGTTCTTTAGCAGAACCAGATTCTACAAATTCAGAAAATAGTGCAGCTGTTTTTCTTAAATAATGTACATCTCCCATTTGCCCAATTAAATCAGCGGCTCTAACTAAGCCAGCTAACGTATCCGTTTGCTGATAGCATTCTTCTTTTGGAATTGGGAAGCGTGTGAGTTCTATAATATCAGAAATAATAATTTCGTCAATTTTTGGTTTGTCGAAAAACCAGTTTTTAACGAAAAGTTTAGAGCGATTTACATGCCAATGTTGCAGAGAGGCATCTGTAGATCCTCTTGGCAACTCAACGGTATCTCCTTTTTCATTAATTATAAAATGGGTGTCAGAATCTCCTTCTATAACACCTCTTACATATCCTATATCATGGCATAAAAGAGCAATGGTTGCATGTAACCAATCTTGAGGAGTTAAATTGCCTGTAGCCATGTGTTTCCCTCTTAGAATAGTTAGACCAACGTCTGTAACTAAAATGGTATGTTCCATATTATGGTAAGCTGCATCACAATTAGATAAATTTTCTAATACAAGACGGGCAACAAAAGCAGTAATACTGGGAAATTCAGGTTCAAGTAAACCAAACGAATCTGAGTAATCCGACTTAAGTTTATCTACAAATGAATCTATAACTATTGCGTTAGGATAAAACATACACCTTTATTTATTTCGCTAAAGGAATGAAAATAATCGGGTAATTCAAAATGATTTTTTTGACTTATATTGATTTATGGCACTTTTAATTGTTTCTTAACATACGTATTCATCGCTTGGTGCATAAACTTAGCAAACTCAGGCTGCGTTTCCTCCTTTATTGTTGAGAAAACAGGGTGGTTTAGGTACGATTGAGCCAAATCACGGTAGGATTCTAAATGCTGTTTAATGGTACTAATTGTTCCCCAATATTGGTTTACACAGTTAAAATGGTTCTCAATTAGTTCTTGTACAGGAATAGAGTCTTCCGTTAATTGTTTTATCGAAAAAAGTTCTTGAATAATTTTATCATGATTGAGTTTAACTTTTGACAGGAATTCTTTACTCAATTTGTTAGCAAAGCTTTCTGCTCGTTGAACATTTAAACGTCCATATCTTGATATTGCAACACTACGATATTTATTTGAGTCTTCAGAGGATATAGAATTGAAGAGATATTTGACAAAAAACACGTTTTTATAGACTAAATTGATTAATAGTTGCTATGTAAAGATACTTCTGATTAAAAGTGATTAACTACTCTATTTGAGTCATTTTGTAGTACTTTTCATTCATTTTGAATCACAGTTTATTAATTGACTCTATATTTCTTAAAGAAGTGATACAACTTTCTGACTTTGACATGTTTTAAAGTGAAATTTTTTATTGACGGTTTTTGTAGCATTATTAATGAAAGCAAGAGCTTATTTGCATCATTTTGAACTTAGCTCATAGATGTTATTTGGTAATTCTGGGCTTCGACCCAGCATCTTAGCCTAAGAACCAATTCTATTCAAAAAAAAGTGATTATTGCTTAAAAAGATATTGGACAGAGTTAGCACTTCGTGGTTCTTCGATTCGTGTAAGGGTACGGGATGACCGTTTTTTTTGCGAAAAACACTGCCTTTTTTTATAGAAACGAAGACTTAATTAGAATAAGTAATTCAACAGCTCTAAAATTTAATTCAGTTGTATTTGGACGTACTCAAATTCTGACTTCATGATTGAACACACTCCAGAAAGTCGACTTTGGGGGTATGTGCTTTTCCGAATTCTGAGAATTCACCGATTATTTTGTTTCTAACTACTTTTCCGGGTAAGGTTACTGGTTTGACTTTCAATTAATTTTAAATTGAAATGAATTTACGTTGAATAGTTTTTTTGTGAGTGCTATTGTCTTAATGTTGGATTAAGCATAAAAGATGACATTTTTTTACCCATCTGTTAAAGGCATTTCCTTACATTTGTATTAGCTTTTACAAGTAAATGAATTATTATAATTGAATTGATAATATTAAACTTACATGTTTTTTTGGTTTTGGAATTTATTTAGGAGAGACGCTCTAGTTTTTTTTAAGTGAATCAAACAAAATGAAATTGAATAAAAGCATATCTATTGATATACGTAGCTACTATTAATTGGCCATTTCAGCGAACTAAACTGAACACTCTTATTTATGAAATTCGAACTTATTTTTTCAGATAGACTTTATACACTAATTTTTAGCTCAATTCTACTTTTATTAGCTTGTGAAAAAACTCAGGTGATACAAGAAAAAACCTTATATGAATCCGAATCATTTAAGCTTACCAATTTTGGAGTATCTCAAAGTAATTATGAAGCAAGAGTAAAACCTGATTCAAGTATAGTAGCAAATTATTTTAATGAACCGAGAGAATTGAAATTCAAGTTTGCTCTAAATGGCGTTGATAATGAAATGGGCTTTGGTGTAGATCATACTATCTTATTATACCCAGACTCATCAGGATCTGTTCAAATTGCAACAATGGATTTTGGAAATCAGTTAACACAAATGGAAGTCGATGAGAGTAAATCGCCTTTCTTGGAACCCAATACAAAACTCACTTTTCGAGTCAATTTAAATTCAGTTATTGAACAAATTTCAAAAAATGGTGTTTATCAGGGTGCTAATAATCATCAAATTAAAGGGTTTAATTCTATTTCTGTATTGGGTAGTAAACCACCTTTAGATTGGGATTTCTCTGGTACAAAAAATCAGTTAAAAGATGAAGATGGCGATGGTATTTATGAATTAAGTGTAATCTTTAATGCCATAAAACTTGAAAATGGGCAAAAGAAATGGGCTTTAACTAAAGATATCTCGCGTTATCCTCAATTTTCATCTGATAATTTACCCTTACTAGATGCACTTTATTTGATGTCTTTAGAAGAATTAGAAAAGCTTAGAACTGATGATGGCTTTTGGGATACGGGTGCAAAATGGTCGGGAGTTTGGACTCGAGATATGAGTTATTCCATTTTGTTATCTTTAGCCATTTTAGATCCTGAAACAGCAAAAGCGTGTTTGTTAGCAAAAGTGAAAAATGATCGTATTATTCAGGATTCAGGAACGGGTGGAAGTTGGCCGATTTCTTCGGATAGAATGACATGGAGTTTAGCAGCTTGGGAAATTTATCAGGTTACGGGCGATTTAACATGGTTAGAAGAATCGTATGGAATTTTGAAAAACTCTGTTTATGACGACTTAAAAACGGTATTCTCTGCAGATTCGTTGATTTCTGGAGAAACGAGTTTTGCCGATTGGAGAGAACAATCGTATCCAATTTGGATGAAACCAATCGATATTTACACTTCAGAAGCCGCTGATAACGGTATGGTTCATTTTCAAACTTGGACAATTCTTTCTAAAATGGCTTATGTAATGAATGATGAAACCACACAGTTTGAATTCGAAAAACGAGCATCAGAACTCAAAGAAAAGCTGAATAAAACGTTTTGGCAAGAAAACAAAGGATATTATTCACAATTTACTTATGGCAATGAATTTCCAGTTGTTTCAGATAGAGCAATGGCTTTAGCAGAAAGTTTTGGAATTTTATTTGATGTAGCAGATGATAGCATGCAAACCAAAATCGCTAGTTCAACCCCAGTTGTTGCGTGGGGTATCCCAACATTTTATCCTCAAATTCCTGGAATTCCTGCTTATCATAACAATGGAATTTGGCCTTTTGTTCAGGCTTTTTGGAACTTGTCTTTGGCAAAAGTTCAACATGAAGAAGCTTTGACTCACGGTTTGGCAAGCCTTTGGCGTGCAGCAGCTTTGTTTTTAACGAACAAAGAAAATATGCGAGCAGATAATGGGTTTGATTATCCAACTGAAATTAATTCCGACAGACAAATTTGGAGTGTTTCTGGTAATTTGGCCATGTATTATCGCGTTTTTATGGGAATGAGCTTTGAAAAAGACGGTTTACATTTTAATCCAATTGTTCCAACTTCGTTTGCGGGAAGTAAAACGATTAAAAATTTTACCTATAGAAATGCTCAAGTAAATGTGAGTGTTATTGGTTTTGGTAAAACGATTAAATCGGTTTTGATAAATGGAGAAAAAGCAGATAAAGCATACTTGCCAAACGATGCTAATGGGAAATTTACAATTGAAATAGAATTAGATAATCAATCTTTTGGAAAAGGGAATTTCAATTTAACTGAAAATTTATTTTCCCTAGCAGCTCCAATTGTTTCAACTACCAAAAATGGTTTAGATTGGAATGTAATTGAAGGAGCAAAAGAGTATGAAATATTTAGAAACGGAGTGCTTGTAGAAGCAATTAATGACACTGTTTATTCCGTAAAAGAAGAAACCGTTTTGGCAAAATGGCAAGTAAAAGCTATTGCTGAGAATGTTGTTTTAAATTCGTTTATGAGTAATGCAGTAGATTTAACTCGGAGTACTTCTCAATTGTGGTCTGAAATTGAATGGTTCGGAAGATATACCAGAATTGGTGCAAGTGATTTTCAAGGATATGGATTTATTAAATCGAAACATAATGACTCGCAGGCAGCAAATATTAAATTCAATATTTTCCGTAAGTTAGCTGGTGAATATTGGATTGATTTTAGGTATTCTAATGGAAACGGCCCGATTAACACGGATAATAAAACAGGAATACGCTCTTTGTTTGTTGATAATGAGTTTAAATCAAGTGTAATTTTCCCTCAAAGAGGAACCGATTCTTGGAGTGATTGGGGAATGAGTAATCGAGTAAAAGTAAACTTGAAACCTGGGAAAAATAGTATTGAATTACGTTATGAGCCTTTTAATGCCAACATGAATGGCGATATTAATGAGTTTTGGTTAGATGCTATGCGTCTGGTAAAAGCTGAGTAATAAATACTCAAAACTCAGGTTTAGTACTAAGTGTTGAGTAATTATTTTGTTGTAAGCGAAGACGTTATCGCTATAATTGTAAAAATAAATTTCGTCATGCTGGGCTCTGGCCCAGCATCTCTGACTAGTTTGGTATTAAATTAAATATGACACAAAAAGCAAATGCAGGTTCTCCAATGGTTATTCAAATTATTGATTAAAATCATAGAATTAATCATTAACCCGAACTCAGGTTACTAAGAGTTGAGTTTTTAATTTGTTGTAAGCGAGGACGCTGGCGCTATGATTGCAGTTAAAAACCCGAAACTGCAGATTATTTTAAAAATCTCAGCGAATAGCTTTCATCCAAAACTGCATTTTCTTGGGTGATTCCGATTGTTCATTCAAATCTTTCCACGAAAAAAAAGTGGTCATTGCATCTTGTTTTTCATAACCCATTCGTTCCCAAAATACATTTAAAGGTCGGTATTTGTTTGGCATTGAAGGGTGATTTTCTGGGCGAACAACTCCACAAAAAGTAGTAAATCGAGTTTCAGGTAAGCTTAATGCGTATTCTTCACGCAGTTTAAAAAAACGAATCCCGATTCCACTACCACGATAAGCTTTTTTCAAAATAGATTCTCCAAAATAAAACACATCTAATTCTGATATTCCAACTTTTGCAAAGGGAGATTTTACTTCATTGGTTTCGAATGGAAGGGGAATTCCAGTAGTTGCACCAACGAGTACATCCCCATCAAAAACTAGGGCACAAAAAGCTTTAGAACAGGAAGAATAGGTTTTTAAATACTCAGTTTCGTAAGCGAATGATCCGTCATATAAGTAAGGGAAATCTCGAAAAATCTCGATTCGTAATTCGGCTAGTTGCGGAATAAATGGGATTATTTCGACACCAACACAGGTTTTAAAGGTTATTGAAGAACTCATTAATAAAAAAGGGTTTAATAATTAATTCGAATTTTGTTGATTATTTCCTTTCCCTTTACCCATTCCATTTCCCATTCCATTTGCTCCCTGCATTTGTTTTTGGTGATCATTAAACCAAGCAGGTTCAGGGATTTCGTTATCAAAAATATAAGCTGCTACTAGTTTTAATTCTTCTTCTGGAAATGGAGCTTTTACCATAACGCCATATTGTGTAACAGCGCCTCTCATTAAAGCTTTATCAACTTCTGGTTTTCCAGCAAATGAACTTACTGCATTAACAAAAGCATCTTTATCTGTATAACTCATCATATAACGTTTTTTAACAGCTGCAAAAGGTGGTGCAAGAATATCATCATGTGAAGGGGCATTTGGATTATGGCAACTGTAACAATAGGTCATTTGGATTTTAACTTGTTCATAAGAAACGGTACGATTTGCTTTCGTTTTAGTGTCCGATTTAGAACAATAAGCTAGAACTATGAACAAAAAAGGGATGAATAGCAGTGTTTTTCGGGAATTTGACATAAGGATTAAAAAAGTGATTAGAAAATTTTTGTAAATAATAAAAAAATTACATTTAAACATTGAGTTCACTCCAAAAAGTCGATTCTTTCGGTTTTCACCCTTCCAAATCCTACGATTTTGACGAATAGTTTGCTAAAAACTACTTTTCAGAGTACACTCAACATTCAAAGAGGTGAAAATATAATTATATAAAGCTACATGATTCTTCTTTTCACATAAACAAAGGAAATAAAGTTGATTAAAAAAGTTAAACGGATTGGTAGTGTTTAATAAGTCGTTATGGTTGCAATTAAAAAATGTTGGCTTCCATCTGCAAGTTTCGCACTTCTAATTCTATTATATAGTGTTATGCCACCAAATTCAGTTAAGTCATAATAATGACTTTCGTTAGGAATTAGGGTGTTTTTGTTTACACTTACCAATTGAATTTTTCCATTTAGGTACTTTACGACATTGAGTTGTTTGTCAATAGTAAAACTCGAATGATTAAATTTGTAATCAATAAGTGATTTAGTGTACTCTATTTTTTGACCGCTTTTTATGTCATATAAATAATCACAAAAATAAACAGCGGAATCATCTACTCCTAAAAAATCTAAAGTTGAGCCTAATTCTACAAAATTAGATTCATCGTTTACTGATTTCCCATAAAATACAGTTCTATTTATGACAGGAATTATCATTAATTCATCAAGCCTTTCGACCCAATCGCCAACTGAAGGTTCATAAACGATAGGGGCTAAGTCAGAATTATCGGGAAAATAGCCATAAATCATAGTGCTAGACTTGTATTTCAAGCTAGGATTAAAATCATTAGATGCCATTGTAATAACATAAGTAGTTTTTCTAATATTAAATAAATTATCAAGATTTGTTCTAGTTGATAATTCGTATCGAATATAAAGAGAGTCATTAATGATTTGGTTTGGATAATTGTGGGTTCTTTTTAGTTTAATATTACCGTTTTCATAATGTAGATTAATAAGCTCAGCCAAAGAATTAAAGTTTGTTGATGGAAACATGTCAAAAATTAAATTATGGATTTCTGAGCGGTTTTTATAGGCCCAGTTGTAATCAATATAGCTGTAATCATCTAAAAAGTTTGATTGAGTAGAAAATGGTTTTGGTGTATCATATTCATTTAAGTCTTTCATATACTTGATTTGAAATCCTTTAGTCATATTGTTGGACTCAAATAATGCAAATGAGTTATCAGAATAAGTTTCCATTCCATAAATAAAAGCATTAGAAAAGTCTTGAAAATTTTTTATTTCATGAAAGGTAAAGTTCTGATCTTTATCTACACTGAGGATTAATAGACTTTGCTTGTTTGGTTCATCGTCTGAATTAAAATCAAGGTCGCATGATTGTGTAAGTATTGTAAAAACAATAAATAATGATAAATGATTTAAAATCTTTATTAAAGTGAAATTCCTAGAGTTAAATGTGTAACCAGTTTTATTCATTATTAACTATTTAGTATATATCTGCATCATTTAGGTAATAAATTATGAAATAGTAAACGATTCTAACTTATTTTCCTATTTTTTTAAATAGATGAGATTACAAAAAAAACAAATACTATTTTTGAAGAATAAACTTCTTTTATCAAATCGAGAGTAGAGGTTTCGCATTGTTTATGAAAGATTGGGTGACTTTTAGCGATGATTCCCTTATTAACTTTTAATACACTTGAAAAAGACTAAAAAGGCTTAGAATTATATTCTCATTACAATTTTGACCACCTAATAAACTTTGTAAAACATGATTTTTCTGTAGTCTAAGCGTCTGTATCTTTACCAACTCATTATTGTTATCGTATTCATTAAACTAGACAGATTTCGTGAAGAATTTTCATTTTTTAGCATGTATTGCAATTTTAGCTCTTTCATTTGCGTGTGGTGGAAAACCAGAACAAGGCGGAATGGGAAGACCTGGCGGTTTTGGCGGTATGAAACGCGCTACAAGTGTAGAGGTAAAAGCCTTAGAAAGCGCAACCATTTCACAGCAAATTAAAGCATTCGGTACGGTTCAGTCCGATGCAAGAGTTCGAATAACGCCACAAGTAAGTAATCGTATTACAGCGTTTTATGTCGATTTAGGTGATACTGTAAAAGTTGGTCAAAAATTGGCTAAAATTTATGATAAAACCTTTCAAGATCAGGTTTTACGTGATGAAGCTCAGGTTCGTCAAGCTCGAGTATCTTATGTTCGTGATTCAGCAGCATTTTCACGCACTAAAAAACTGTTCGATCAGTCTCTTTCAAGTGAGGCTGAATTTCAAACAGTTCAAGCTACATTTCAAGCTTCTAAAGCTCAATTGGCTTCGGCTAGTGCAGCTCTAACACAGAGCAAAGAAAATTTGGCAAATACAGATGTGATTTCTCCTGTATCTGGAGTTGTAATTACAAGGAATGCTCAAATTGGCGATTTAGCTACTACTGGTCAGCCTTTGTTCGAAGTTGGCAATAATTCTGGTTTTGAAATTCGCTTGTTCTTGCCATTGCAAGACTGGGAATTAATCAGAATTGGTCAAAAAGTAGATTTAAAAATTACCAATCAGCCTTTAAATACGGCTAAAGCTGTGGTAACAAGAATTAGCCCACAATTAGAACCTGTTACAGGTTTGGGAGAAGTTGTAGTTACGATTCAGCAAAGCACAAATACTTTATATGCCGGTGCTTTAACAGAGGCAAAAATTACGATTCAAACAAGAGAGAATACGATTACTGTACCACGTTCAACTTTAATCGAAAAAGTTCAAACGTTTATCGATCCAGAATCAAATACTATAAAATTGGAAAGAACCTATTCCGTTTTCGTAACTCGTGGTGATACATTAGCTGTTCAAGTGCCCATAGAATTAGGAATAGAACAAGGTGATCGTGTTGAAATTAAAGGCGATATTAAAAAAGGTGATCAACTCATTATTACAGGTCAAAATGTGCTAGAAGATCAAGCTGCGATTAAAATTGCCAGCAAAGAAAAATTTCAGCCTAAAAAAGGTAAAACCTTGGCAATTGGCGATAGTTCTCAAACTGGAAAACCAGATAAAACGCAAGGCGAAAAACCGGCTAAAAGAGGAAATTAATGAAGAATTTGGCTAAAATTGCCGTTGCTCGCCCGGTTACATTCTTAATGATTTCATTAATTGTAATTGGTTTTGGGGTATTTGGCTTGTCCAATTTAAGGCTGAATTTATATCCAGATGTTTCCTTTCCAACAGTTACTGTTTATACTGTTTATGAAGGAGTGGCACCAGAAGACATGGAAACCTTGATTTCTCGTCCGATAGAAGAACAAGTTGGTTCAATTTCTGGCGTTGTTCGTGTTCGTTCCCTTTCAAGCCAAGGCGCTTCAGTAGTAAAATTATATTTTAATTGGGGAACCGATTTGTATCAAGCTGAAGCCGATGTGCGTAAAAAATTAGACTTTGTTCGCAGAGCCATTCCTCAAGATGCACAGCAACCAATTGTGTTTTCCTATGATCCAAATGAGGAACCGATACTTGTTCTTGCACTAGAATCAAAATCGGTGAACTTGCGTGATTTGAGAGCGATAGCAACACAACAATTAGAGCAACGTATTGAACGCATTGCAGGAATTGCATCAGCAGAAACAGCTGGTGGATTCGAACGTCAGATTTCTATTCGCTTAAAAAGTGATAAAATGTTGGCTTATAATGTTGATATTGCAAGCGTTGCAAACAGATTAAGAGCCGATAATGTTCAGGTTCCTGCCGGAGAATTGGTTGAAGGAAACATGATTTATTCTCTGCGAACGATTGGTGATTTCAAAAGTGTAGAACAAATTGGTAATGTGCTATTAAATGCACAAAATGGAACTCCAGTTTTTTTGAAAGATATTGCTGAAGTTGAAGATGGAATTGCACAACCTATTGGGGGCGTACATGTTCAAGGAAACGAAGGTGTGATTATCAATATTTACAAACAAAGCGATAGTAATGTTGTTACGGCAGCCTCAGAAGTCGTTAAAAACTTGGATAAACTCAAAAAAATTCTTCCAAGAGATGTTTCACTTCAAGTATTAACGAACAAAGCCGACTTTATTGAATTGGCTATTGGAAACTTGATTTCAACTGGTTTTCAAGCTATTGTTTTAGTTGTACTTATTCTTTTATTCTTTTTAAGAAGTGTTCGTTCTTCTTTTGTGATTGCAATTTCTATCCCAGTATCGATTGTGTCCACCTTTAGTATTATGGATTTTGCTGATTTGAGCTTGAATGTAATTTCACTTTCAGGTTTAACGCTTGCCGTAGGGATGGTAGTCGATAATGCCGTGGTTGTTCTTGAAAATATTTTCCGTTTTAAAGAAGATGGATATAATGGAAAAGATGCAGCAGTAAATGGTGCTCAAGAAGTTGCCGTTCCTGTATTTATTTCGACTTTAACCACATTGGTTGTATTTCTTCCGATACTATTTGTGCCAGGTATTGCAGGCTTTTTGTTCAGAGATTTAGCGCTAACTATTTCATTTGCCCTAATTGTATCAACTTTAGTAGCTCTTTCTTTGATTCCTTTAATGAGTTCACAGTTTTTAAAAGATAAAGTAAGTGATCAAGTTGCAAAAAAATGGTTAGCTAATAAAGTCGCAAAATTAACAGAGCCAAGTGGTCGTTTTTTTCTAAAAATTCTTGGTAAACCCATTGGTCGATTCTTAGACCGATTAGAGTCTTTTTATACCTCTCAACTTCAAAAAGCACTAACCAATAAGTGGTTCGTTATATTGTCAGCTTTAGTCTTGTTTTTGGCGACACTACCACTTTTAAATAAGTTAGGTGGCGAGTTTTTTCCACCCGTTGACGAAAATGCTTTTGTGTTGGATATTGCTCGTGAACCTGGAGTGAGTTTGTTTGAACTAGAAAAAACTATTGCTCAAGTTGAAGCAATCATCAAAAATGAAGTTCCAGAATCTCGTTTAATCGTATCTGATTATGGGGACAAATTAGGTGTTGAAGGTGCAGATAATCCTGGCGGTTTCCACGGTTCTGTTCGGGTTGAATTAACTCCGAATAGACTTCGTAAGCGATCTCAGTTTCAAATCACAGCCGATTTGTTAACCAAACTAGAAATAGTTCCTGGAGCTGAAATTAAAGAAATTCGCCAAAATCCTTTAAGCCCTGATGGAGAAAATGGCTTAGTTATTCAACTATTTGGTTATGACCCGATTGAAAAGAAAAAACTTTCTGATGGAATTATTGAAAAATTAGGAAGCATTGAAGGAATTGCGAATATTATTTCAACTGCGGATGAAGGAAGACCTGAATTACGTATCCAAATGGATAGAGAGCGGATTTCAAGAGTGGGTTTAACGACCTCACAAGTTGCTACTACAATCGCCAATTCAGTAAAAGGAAACTTGGCAACTTCGTTTATAGATAAAGGTCTAGAATATGATGTGGTTGTTGAATTAGATCCATCAGAAAAAACATCTGTTCCGAGTTTAAACACCATTCAAGTTAGAACTTCAACGGGCGATTGGATGCCTTTGAGCAATCTTGCACGGTTTGAACGTTTCAACGGACCAACAAATATTTTAAGAATCAATCAGGAACGCGTCACCGAAATAAAAGCCGATTTAGACGGAATTGATTTAAAAACGGCAAGTGATTTAACTCGTAATGTATTGAATTCCATCGATTTCCCAGATGGATATCGTTTCGAATTCGGTGGCTCGGCAGAAGAACAAGCAGATAGTTTCCGTTTCTTACTCATTGCATTTTTAATTGCAGCTTTACTCACCTATATGGTAATGGCTTCTCAATTTGAAAGTCTTGTTGAGCCTTTTATTATCATTTTTACGATTCCATTAGCATTTACAGGTGTGTTACTCATTTTATACGGAACAAGTACACCAATAAGCGTTACCTCAATGGTTGGTTTAATTCTGCTTTCTGGAATTGTAGTAAACAATGGTATAGTGATGATTGATTACATCAAAATATTACAATCTCGTGGTATTTCAAGATTTGAAGCCATTGTAACAGGTTCAGTTCGCCGTTTGCGCCCAATATTAATGACAGCGTTTACTACCATTCTATCCATGATTCCTTTGGCTTTAGAATTTGGTTCAGGCTCAGAAACTTGGTCACCAATGGCAAGAACTGTAATTGGTGGTCTTACATTTTCAACTTTATTGATGCTTTTTGTGGTTCCATGTATTTATTATGTGATTAATGCAGCTGTTGAAAAGTTAGGTTTCGATTCGATTCATAAAACCGATCCTTTGTTAGAAGAAGAGTAGAATTCACAAATCATTCCCATGAACGTATTTATCCCATAATTCTAAACGAACTGTCATTTGGTTTCAAAATGCCGCTTAGTGAAAAACTTTCCAGATACTGTCGAGACTTCGCAGAGAAATCAACGCTTAAAAATTAGTTTATGATAAATTAATAAAAGTAGTATAATCAAATATTTACATATTATTCATCTAGGCTGAGTTAAAACTTTCGCAGGTATTACGAATAATTCTAAGTCGTTTAATACTCCCGAAAGTGGAAATCCCAATTCGGAAAAAAAGTGAGCTTATTGAAAATTAATCAAAAATCAGTTCACTGATAGCACTTTTGAAGAAGAGAAATCGCAAAAAAAGAATTCTGAGATTCCAAATATTGCATCAGAAAAGAAGAATTAAGAATGAAACGGTATGAAAAAATTTAATCTATCAGAATCAATTATAAGACGACCTGTAACGGTTTTCATGTTCACTCTTATGATTATTGGTTTTGGTCTTTTCGCATTATCCAAACTCAAAGTAACAATGTATCCGCCGTTTAATATTCCGGTTTTGGCAATTTCTGCGGGATATAGAAACGTATCACCAGAAGATATTCAACGTATATTGGTTGAACCCATTGAAGCCGCTGTTTCAGCAACTGAAGGGATTGAGAGTTTAGAATCTTCGAGCCGCAAAGGAAGTTCGTTTGTCATTTTAAGGATGAAACCAGGTACAGATATTCGAAAAGCTGAATTAAAAGTGCGAGAAAGCATCGATCGAATTCGAAATCAAATTCCAAGAGAAGCTGCAAATCCAGTAATTTTTCAATTTGATCCTGAAAATATGCCAATTATGCGTTTGTCTATTCAGGCAGATAATAGAGGTTTAGACGAATTAAGAAATCTTTCAGTAGAATTTGTGGAACCCCGATTTGAGCGTTTAAATGGTGTAGCTGCTGCTGATACCAAAGGCGGATTAGAACGAAGTATTTTTGTGAATTTAGACCAAGAAATGATGGTTTTACACAAATTATTACCTCAACAAGTTGAAAACGCAATTCGAAGTAATAATGTTCAAATTCCAGTTGGAAATGTGTTGAACGACAAACAAAACTTGGGAATTCGAGCCATTTCGATGTACACCAATGTGGATCAATTAGCTCAAACCATTGTTAGTATTTCAGACCAAGGAATTCCAATTCGAGTAAAAGATGTAGCTGAAATTGACGACGGATTTGCTCAAATAACAACCTTAGTAGAAGTAAACGGCAAAAACACGGTAACTATTGATATCCAAAAACAATCAGATGCCAACACTCTTGATGTAACACAAGCCGTTGAAAATGCCATTCCAGAAATTGAAGCAAGACTTCCTAAAGGTGTTAGCATTACCGTGTTAAGAAATAGTGGTGGATTTATTGAAACTTCTGTACAAAATCTAGCAAATTCTGCCATTCAAGCTTTAGTTGTAGTCGTTATTATTCTTGTGTTATTTATGGGTGGCTGGAGAATTGCTTTAATTGTAGCTACAAGTATCCCAATTTCAATGACTGCTACATTTGCTATCATGTATTTTGCAGGCTTAACCTTAAATATTTTTTCTATAACAGGCTTGGCTCTCGCCATTGGACTTTTAGTAGATAATTCAATTGTAGTTTCTGAAAGTATTTCATCCAAATTGGAAGAAGGTTTTTCCAGAATGCAAGCCGCCATTCAAGGAACAAACGAAGTAATTGGCGCTCTACTTGGTGCAACGTTAACAACATTAGGAGTATTTGTCCCATTATTGGGATTAAGTGGATTTTCAGGAGTAGTTGCAACGAATTTGGCTTTAACCATTTGTATCGCCATTTCCATTTCTTTTTTAGCATCAATCGTTTTAATTCCCGTGCTTTCATCGTTGTTTTTGAATAAATCAACTGATAAGCAAAAAGTTGGTAAGATATTTAGAGCCATGCATTTACTAGAAAAAGGCTATGCCAGAATATTAAGATGGACTTTATATCACAAAAAATATGTTGTTATTGTTGTTCTTGCCATTTTTGTAAGTTCCTATTTTTTAAACAAAACTATTCCTGGTGGCACTTTCCCAGATAGTGATACAGGTGAACTCGACATTGATATTACCCTTCCAACTGGAACTAAATTGGCTGTTACGGCTGAAGTAATTAAAGATTTCGCAAAAATTATTCAAAAGAATCCTGATGTTTTAAATGTTGTTACATCAATTGGTCAAAGAAGATGGTCACAAGAAACAAATGCTGGAGAAATTTCAGTAACACTGAAAAATGAAGATGAGCGTGAAAAATCGACCAATGATTTAGCTATTATGTACCGCCGAATGTTAGAAAAACCCGGAGTTGATGTTAGAATTAGAGCTGGTAGTGGAGGTGGTTTCAGGGGAGGAAGCTTTGGTGGCGGTGGTGTAAGGGTAACTCTTTTTGGTAGTGATGTTCAAGTTTTACAAGCAATTACCGAAAAAATTGAGACCATTTTAATGCAAGATACGTCTGTAGTTTCTGTAGAAAACCCAAGAGTTGATCCAACACCTGAATTACATTTCATAGTTGACAGACAACGATTAAATCGTTTGAATGCCAGTTTCGCAGAAGTTGCCAATGCACTTAAAACACAAACACGTGGCACATTGGTTGGTGAATTTAGAACGGCAGGTCGTGAAATTCCAATTGAAGTTAGAACATCAGAAACGGCAATAAAATCGAGAGAAGATTTAGGAAGAATACCTGTTTTTCAAACATCAGAAGTTAGAATTCCAGTTGCAGCAGTAGGAGAATTTTCTGCTTATCTAGGACTTGACCGAATTTCAAGAAGAGATAGAGAAACAATTCTTGACGTGTCGGTTACGGTGAAAGGAAATCCTTTGGAATTTACCAAAAAGTTTAAAGAAGTTATGGAAACACAAATTAGCTTACCTGATGGGTATCGTTACGAATTCAGTGGAGCTAATCGTGATTTTCAACAAAGTGGAACTGAACTAATAGTTGCTTTACTAACTGCATTATTATTGACCTATATGATTATGGCATCTCAGTTTGAAAATTTCAGAGATCCTTTTGTAGTTATGTTTACCATTCCTTTGGCGTTTTTTGGCTCATTGGTAATGCTTTCTATAACTGGAACAGATATGTATGTGCCTGCTACCATTGGAATTGTTTTATTGGTCGGTATTGTGGTTAATAATGGAATAGTATTGATCGATTATATTCATCAATACACGTTAAACGCCAATACAGATAGAGAGTATGCTAATCTGTTTATCAAAGCTGCACAAAGAAGAATGCGACCAATTATGCTAACAGCACTCACCACAATTTGCTCTATGATTCCATTAGCCCTAGAATTAGGTGCTGGTGCGGAAACCTGGTCACCTTTGGCTAGATCTGTGATTGGTGGATTATCCTTTTCTTCACTATTTAGTTTAATCGTTGTTCCTGTTTTAACTGTTTTGTTTTCGAAAGTGCGTCGGAATAAATTTAAAAACAGTTTGCATGAAGAAATTCCTGTTTAAATGCTAATTCATAGACAAATCTATCGAAATAGCCGTTCAAACAATGATTTTCATCGAATCACTTCCATTCTTCTTCTAAATTAATGTATATTCACAACGAAATTCTAATGACAATATAAATCGACAGCGATGGATAAATTTACAAAAGGGTTTCTTCTTGGATTGCTTTCTGGAGCAGCAATTGGAACCGTGGTAGCCCTATTATTAGCACCCGAAGATGGGAAAACCCTTAGAAACAGATTATCTTATCGGTTAGGGGCTTTAATGGATGAACTCAATGAAATTCAGGAAAAAATTACCGATCGTAAAACGATAATTGGTGACAATGAAGCAAAACTAAAAGGCGATAAGGTTGTGGCTGAAGCTCAAAAACGTGCAGAAGATTTAATTCGTGAAGCTGAAGAGTTAATTAAAGCAATGGAAACAACGAATTAAGCTATTTTCTTACTCTTGAATGGATGTGTTTGCAGTAATTTTTGCATGATTCTAGTGTTTTGTTAGAAATAAGCAATTAAAAACCAAAAAATTGATTTTTTTCTGATTATAAACGGTTGAAGATAAGCGAGTAATTGGAATTAGAAAGCTAAAGCAATTTGACAGAAAGGATGTTTTGAAAGAATTAGAGGAATTAAAGAATGTGTGGGCAACCAGTGCTGACCCTAAACATGCGAAGTATGCATTTATCATGGCTCATGGTAGAGGTATGGATGTTGGTGATATGCAATCACTATTGCCAACAATACAGCCAGCAGAAACCTATTGTTTAATACCTCAAGCAACTTTGGAAATTATGCCAGGAAGATATGCTTGGTATCCACATTTTTGGAACGAAAATCTTTCTGAAAACATGCGTTATTTAAATCAATCTTTTGAATTGCTAGATAATTGTGTGCAGCATTTATATAATTTAGGTTTTAGTGATGATCAAATAATACTTATTGGTCACTCACAAGGAGCAAACTTGATGCTTGAGTATTTTCTTACAAATCCCAGACCATATAAAGCCGTTATTAGTATGAGAGGAACTGTTTTGGGAAATTATGGAGACAAAAGAGATTTCATTACAAAAATGCCACAATCGACCTTAGTTTTATTACATGCAGGAAGGCGCGACCCATACATTCCAATTATAAAAACAGATCAAAGTTATAATACCTTAAAAAAACTAGGTGCTAACGTTGTTAAAGTCCAATATGAAACGGGTCATGGTATTTCCAGAAACGAATTAATAGATTTAAAAAAGTTAATTAAACGAGATTATATTTTAGAAGAAAGATAGTAGAAGAATCAAATTCGGATAACAAAAATGAACAGCTCTTTAAAAGCGTATTATAAACTCAAATTCGGACTTTGACATTTTGTAAAGTGAATGATTTTGTTAACGATTTTAAGTAGCATAATTAATGAAAACAAGAACTAGTGTTATGTTAATTATGATATGACGTGTTATTAATGTATCTTTGTAGAAAAAAACAATATGGTACTTTATACAATTAAACTTAGCCAAACCGAAGTTGAAGAGTTAACAGCAATAATTAAGAAAGGAAGTCATACTTCCCAAGCATTTCGGTCAGCTTATATTTTATTAAATTGC